>Ga0335075_10002222_pt1 | contig 31419 bp, 26 predicted proteins | sample Lox_Sample_24_FD_206723 | JGI IMG/M metagenome (GOLD analysis project Ga0335075, IMG submission 206723) | Soil microbial communities from Loxahatchee National Wildlife Refuge, Florida, United States - Lox_Sample_2.4 | ecosystem: Environmental > Terrestrial > Soil > Wetlands | place: USA...
CTCACGGTACGGCTTCGGTGTGGCAGAATCTGTCGCTCGCCGATCCGCTCGACATGCGCGGTCTTCCAGCGTTCGACGGAACTGCAGCCATCGGCCAGGACGGCGGAACGATGCTCGCAGGGAGTACGCCCTTCGCGGTTTCGGGATTCGACGTTCAACCGGAATACTTTCGCATTCTCGGTATCGACGCTCAGCTCGGCCGAGTACTCGATCCGAAAGACGGCGATCCCGGCGTACACGACATCGTGATATCCGACCGAATTTGGCGCGCGGATTTTGGCGGCAGCCCGAGCGTCATCGGACAGATGGTCCGGCTGAACGGCGTGCCTCAGAGAATCGTCGGCGTGTTGCACCCCGATCAGCCGTCGCTGAGCAGCGGAGCCGGGCTCCAGCCGCAGGACTACTACGCCGCTTTGCCGGAGCGGGCCGGCGCCGGCGAACGCGGCGAACGCTATTTCGACGGAATCGCCCGTCTCTCGCCCGGCACCACCGTCGAAAGCGCGAACGCGCAGCTCGTCCTGCTTTCGCAGCGTCTGCGCAGGGAGTATCCGAAGTTCGACTTCGGCTGGCTTCTCTCGGTGGCGTCGAGCCGTTCGGTGATCCTGGGCAGTGCCAGCTCCGTGCTGTGGATCGTCTTCGCAGCGGTCGTGTGCATCTTGCTCATCGCTTGCGCGAACGTCGGAAACATGCTGGGCGCACACTGGTCGACGCGCGATCGCGAGCTTGCCGTGCGGCGCGCGCTCGGCGCGTCGTCCGGGCGTATCGGCGCCCAGCTCTTGATCGAAGCCGGCCTGCTCGCGTTGGTGGGGGCGATCGCCGGCATTGCGCTGGCTTACGGCGGTTTGCAAATGCTGGCCGATCTCTTGGCCAACGCGCTGCCGCGCGCGTCGACCATTCACATCGATGCGTTGAGCCTGCTCTATGCCGCCGCCATGGTCGTGGCCGCGGCCCTGCTTGCCGGTTTGACGCCGCTGCTCTCGCTTGGCACCCCCGATCTGCAGACGGTCTTGAAATCCGCCGGACGCGGCGGCGATGCGTCCGCACGTCATCGCCTGCGGTCGGTGCTCGTCGTGCTCGAGATCTCGCTGGCGCTGGCGCTGGTCGTCGTCTCGGGCCTCACGGTGCGCAGCTTCATCGACCTGATCGACACGCCGCTCGGGATCCGCGCCGATGGAGTGGTCGCCAGCAATCCCACGTCGTTGCCGGAAAAGGATCTCGGAACGCTGGCAGCGCGTTCGGCGATGCAGCGCAGCCTGCTCGCGCGTCTTCAGGCACTTCCCGGGGTGCAAGCCGCGGCACTCGCCGTGCAGTACCCGCTCGGGCAGATCGTCATCCAAATGGCCGTGCCGGTTTTCGGGCGGACCTACGCGCGCGGCACCCTGCCCAACGCGTTGGCGAACGGCATTACGCCGGACTATTTCAAGGTGCTCGGGATCCCGTTGTTGCACGGCCGCACGTTCGGCGGCTCCGATACCACCGCGTCGGCGCCCGCCGCGATCGTCAACGATACGTTCGTGAAACGCTACTTACAAGGCACTAATCCGATCGGCACGCGCATCCAGACCCTGGGCTGGAACGGTACGAAGACGCAATGGGCAACGATCGTCGGCGTCGTCGCGGACGAACGCGACGGTCTCGTTCGTCCGCCCTCTCCCGAGTATTTCGTGCCGATGGCGCAGGCGCCCGCAGCCTTTACGTCCGCCCTGGTCTATGCTCCGGGAATCGACGGCGCCGTGGTCGGGCGCGAGATGCAAGCCGCCTTCAAAGCGACGCTTCCGGTCGTGCAGCCGCCGCAAACCTACACGGTCGCGCAGCTCGTTGCCGAGCATACCTGGCAGGCACGCTTTGCCGTGATCCTGCTCGGAGCCCTTGGATTTATCGCCCTCGCGCTGGCGCTCTCCGGTATCTTCGGGGTGGTCTCGTTCTCGGTAACGCAGCGCTTGCGCGAGTTCGGCGTCCGCATCGCCCTGGGTGCGAGCGCGCGGCAGATTCTCGCCGACGTGCTGCGTCGCACGTTCGCAACGACGGCCATCGGTGCGGCGATCGGGCTGGTGATCGCGGCCTTTGCGGCGCGAGCGATTGCCTCGCAGCTCGGCGCCGTATCGCCCTTCGATCCGGTGACGTTTGCGTCGGTCGTTGCCTTGATTTTCCTATCGGCCGCACTGGCTTCGCTGCATCCCGCGGTGCGCGCCACGCGCGTGCAGCCGGGTGAGGCCTTGAGGTACGAATGAAACCGGTCTCGCTCAACGCGATGGACGTTTCGCGTGCCAAACCGCGCGGACTGCCTCGCGGCGCGGCCGTCGTCCTGGGCGGCGCCGTGCTGGCGATCGCCGTCGTCGTCGCGCTGATCTCGCTTACGCGGACGGCGAGCGGCGTCGCCGTGGATCGCGCGAGCGTCGTTATCGATACCGTCAGGTTCGGCACCTTGAGCCGTTCCATTTCGGCCACCGGCTCGCTGGCGCCCCAGGAAGTCCACATCGTGGCCGCCGTGCAGCCGGGCACGGTAGAAAGCGTCTTCGTCAAACCCGGCGCCTACGTCACCGCGGCAACGCCGATCGCGAGCCTGTCGAACCCCGATCTCGACGCGGCCGCCGTCGCCGCGCGTTCCTCGGTCGACGTCGCGCGGGCCGATCTCGTCAGCGTCCAAGAGCAAGCCAAGACGTCCGCACTCGCGCAGCGCTCGGCCTACGCGTCGGCCCAAGGGCAAGCCGAGATGGACCAAACCGACGTGAGCGTCGACGAGCAGCTGCACCGTCAAGGTTTTATCGCCGACCAGATCTATCGCATCGCCGTCATCAAGGCGACGCAATCCAAAGCGCAGTACGTTCTCGCGCATTCGCAGATCGGCGTCGATGCCGCCGAGCAAATCGCCAAGATCGCGGCGGCGCAGGCCGAACTGGTGCAAGCCCAAGCGCAGCTGCAGGCCAAGGAAGCCGAGGTCGACGCGCTGAGCGTCCGGGCGCGCACCGCGGGCATCGTGCAGTCGGTTGCCGTCGACCCCGGTGCCCGGGTCGACGCGGGAACCGAGCTCGCACGCGTCGCCGATCAGCACGATCTCAAGGCGGTGTTGCAGGTGCCCGAGGGCCAGGTACACTCGGTCAACGTCGGCATGCCCGTGCTCGTCGACACCGGCAACGGCACCGTCACCGGCCACGTCGCGCGCATCGCGCCTTCGGCGCAAGACGGCAGCGTGGCCGTCGACGTGAGCTTCGCCGGTACGCTGCCGGCCGGTGCGCGCCCCGACCTCAGCGTCAACGGAACGATCGAGCTGCAAACCTTGCGCGGAGTGCTCTCGATTGCGCGACCGGCCGAAGCCGCCGACGGCACCACGGTCTCGCTCTACGAAGTCGACCCGCGCACGTCGCTCGCGCGGCCGGTTCAAGTTCGGCTCGGGGTCGGCTCGAGCGACCGGATCGAGGTCCTCGGCGGACTCGTCCCGGGCGACGAGGTCATCGTTTCGGACACCTCGGCCTACGGCGGCGCGCCGCTGCTGCGGCTGCATTAGGAAAGGAACCACTCGTGCTGCTTCACTTGCGGGGAATCGACAAAACCTATCAGACCGACGAGGTCGAGACGTACGCGCTGCGCGACATCGACCTCGAGATCGAGCGGGGCGAATACGTCTCGATCGAAGGACCGTCGGGCTGCGGCAAGTCCACGCTGCTCTCGATCATCGGGCTGCTCGATGCGCCGACGAAGGGAAGTTATATTCTCAACGGGCGCGCGGTGGGTTCGCTGTCGATCGGCGAGCGAGCCATGATTCGCAATCGCGAAATCGGCTTCATCTTTCAAAACTTCAATCTCATCGGCGACCTGACGGTCGAAGAGAACGTCGAGCTGCCGTTGACCTACCGCGGCGTTTCAAAGGCCGAACGCCGGCGGCGGGTGAGCGAGGTGCTCCAAGGCGTCAACATCGCCCATCGCGCGAGGCACTATCCCTCGCAGCTCTCGGGAGGTCAGCAGCAGCGCGTCGCCGTAGCGCGCGCGCTCGCGGGGAATCCCTCGGTGCTGCTCGCCGACGAGCCCACCGGAAATCTCGATTCCGCCCACGGCGCTGCGGTCATGGAGTTGCTCGCCGAACTGCACGAAAACGGATCGACGATCGTGATGGTCACGCACGACCGCCGTTTCGCGCGCTACGCGAAGCGCACGGTCGGCTTGCTCGACGGCCGCCTAGCGGATGCAAAAGAGCGGGTAGAAGCGCTGCTTTAGCCAGCCCGCTTTCCAGCGCCCCGAGCTGATTCGACGCCCTGATGACGTCAGCGGATACGCTGGCGGGAGGCGTGACGCGGCTAAGGTCCCTGCCCCGGCGAGCTGGAATGACGTTCATGCTCAATATTATATACCTGACGCACCAGCAAAATCGCCAGTAAAATAAGGCCAGAATGAAAACCCCGCGGACCCTGCTCGAAGCGGTGACCTACTTCTCGGGCCCGACCGGGCTCACGACTACTTCGCATCGGTCCGCTGGCCGAACGGCGTTGCGTGCCCTCGGATGGGCTGCGGCTCGGCGGATGTGCAGTATATCAAAACCCGCCGCGCGTGGCGCTGCAAGGACTGCGAGCGGCAGTTTACGGCCAAGGTCGGGACGGTTTTTGAGGATTCACCGTTACCGCTCACCAAATGGTTGCCGGCGATCTGGTTAATCTCGGCTGCCGCAACGGCATTTCATCTTGCGAATTCGCTCGCGCCCTTGCGTGATGCAAAAGACGGCATGGTTCATGCTGCATCGCATCCGCCTCGCCATGCAGAGCAAGACCTTCATCGGTCCCAAGGGGCGCTCCCAAAATCGCCGCCCAGAAGAAATCACCACGCCTCGCGGCAACAAAGGTCCGGGAACCGGTAAGGTTACGGGTCTTGGGATGCGGGAGCGTGATGGCAAAGTGCGCGCCTGGGTTGTACGCGACCAGAAGCGCGGAACGCTACTCCCGAGGGTTTCGGACCACGTTGCGAAGGGCTCGACCATCTACACGGATTCTCTAGGGTCGTATCACTCGCTGAAGCACGATTACGTTCACCACGTCATCAATCACGCGGAAAAATACGTCGATGGTAAAGTCCACACTAACTCGATTGAGAACTTCTGGAGCGTCCTGAAGCGCACGATCGGCGGAACGTACATCTGCCCGCGTCCGAAGCACCTCGACGCCTACCTGGACGAACAGATTTTCCGCTACAACGAGAGGGGCAACCAAGACGGACCGCGCTTCTACCTTGCCGCCAAAGGTGCCGATGGCAAGCACATGACGTACCGTCAACTAAAAGCGAGGAACAGCCCGTAATCTCAGCGACGGCGTAAAATTCTCCAGATCGGACGGTCTAATGTTCCCCACCCAATTCCGCCGATTGGCGGGCTTAGTGCGTCTAACCTCCCTTCCGATCGGCGTCGCCTAGCAAGCCGGCGCGGCGTTTTTCCTTGAGTCGATAGCTCGGCCCACTTATCGTGAACGTCGTCGCATGGTGCAGCAGCCGATCGAGGATTGCGCCGGCGAGCGTGTCGTCGCCGATGAGCTCGCCCCACTCGCCAAAGCGCTTGTTGGATGTCAGCACGATCGAGCCGCGTTCGTAGCGCTCGCAAACGAGTCGAAAAAGTTCCGCGCTGCCTCGTGGTCTAAGGGCTCGTAGCCGATCTCGTCGATGATAAGCAGGCGCGCGCGATTGGCGGTGAGGCGTCGAAAGTGCAGTCCGTCACTTGAGCGCAGTTTGGCGAAGAGATCTCGAGCTGTTGTGAAATGAACCATTTCGCCCGCGGTGATGGCGGCATGCCTGAGGCTGATGCTCAGATGTGTCTTGCCGCAACCAGGCGCTCCCAGGAAGATTATGTTGTGCCTTGCCCGAGAAATCTCAACGTGTGCAGATCGCGCACCTTGGCTTCGTCCAGCGATGGCTGGAAGCCGAAATCGAACTGCTCGATGGTCCTGATTCCAGGCAAACCGGCGAGTTTTAATCGCATGGTGATGCTGCGCTCGCGTCGCGCGCTGAGTTCTGATCCGAGGAGCTGGTCGAGTAGCTCGACGGTGGTCAGCTCGTTACTGCCGGCGCGATCGAGCAACGCGTCGACCTGCTCGAGCGCACGCGGCATATTGAGTTGTTCGAGCGCATCCCGCATGCGTTCGTAGACGAGTTGGCTCATTGGCTCACCTCGTCGTAGATCGCCAGCGGTCGCCGTTCAACGGTCAAGGTTCGCAGCTCACGTTCCAGCGACGGCGTGAGCGCAACGGCTCGAAGGTGGCTGATTTGCCCCCGGCCGGGCGCTGCAGGATGCTCGCACAGTAGCTTATCGCCCGCGTAAATGCGCACTTGCTGTCCATCGTCGCGAATGACCACGGTGCGGCCGCGATTGCCCTTTGGGAGCTCATAACGTCTAGCCCGGTACTCTACGAAGCCCTCGGCGTTCACACGGCGAACTTCCCTCTTGGCAACGATCTGCAGATCGCGCCGCAGCGGAATGAGCAGCGGTGCTTCTCGAGGAAAACGCTCCTCGATAACCTCGCCGTGCGTGCGGTGAATGCGGGTGTTGGCCTCGACCAGCCAGTCGTCGAGCTGAAACGGCCCATCCTCGAGCCCGGTAAAGGTGCGCCCGGGTAGAAACGACGTCTGGATGAAGCCGATTGCACGTTCGACCTTTCCCTTCGTCTTAGCGCGGTGCGGACGTGCGCACTTAACCTCGAAGCCGTAGAGCGCCGAGAAATCGGCAAACTCGTCGACCGCCTGCCCCACTGCCGCCTCCACCGCCTTCTTCACGCGGGACCTCAAAAACCGTGGATCCCCGGAGCGGGAGTGGGGCGGTTACGCTGACGGTAACGGTCGACCTTATGGAACTAGCGGCCGATGATCGAGACTTTGTCTTTAGGCTGATTGATCAACTACGCGCCTACGAAATCGAGGGCCCGGCGTTGCAGCGCCCGCAGCCCTCGCTACCCGAATAACTCTCCCGCCCTCGGAAGGGAGGTGATGGACCCGTGTACCCTGATAAGCGAACGTGCGTCGAGCCCAAAAGGAGAGACTTTGCCCCACCGGGTGGGGGCCAACCCCTATCCTACCAGAACAGCGGTCGAATTGCCCTAGGTCAAATTCAGTAGGGCCGCGACCTTCGCGATCACCTCGTCGAGCGTCGCTTCTGGCACCGTTTCTTCAAACGCAGCGTTGCGCGCACGCCAATCAAAACTCTTTACCTGATCGGAGAGGATCACGCCACGCGTCCCAAGCGCGTCGGGAAGTGCCACCTCGAAACGGTAACCCTTGATTCTGGATGTTATCGGCACCACGACGACGAGCCCTACTAATCCGTTATAAGCACTCGGGCTCAAGACAAGCGCGGGCCGACGATTGGCCTGCTCGTGGCCAGCCTGTGGCGAAAAATCTATATAGATTATGTCGCCACGGTCAGGAACGTAAGGCAACTACCAGACATCTTCTGCGCCGACCGGCACGCCGCTCACGACCTCGCCATGGAGCACATCCGGCGTCAAGCCGTCCAACAACTGCTCAAGCGTATACTTTGGCTTGGCGTGGCGAATGACAACACTGCCGTGCTCAACCTCAATGAAAACACGGTCCCCCTCGCGGAGCCCAGCGGCGTCAGCCACCCCTTTGGGGAGCCGAACGCCCAGGCTATTCCCCCAGCGGTCCAGGACTGTCGTCACAATCTCACTCCTTAAAATTCGTCCATGAGTATATACGCAGTATATCCGCCGAGCTGTTCGCTTTAATAGCGAACACCAGGTTAAATTTCCCCTGATACCCCGTTGGTGTGTCGAGTATATAATGTCGTCCATGCTTGACAAAATGTCACTTATAAATTACATTTAGTCAATGAAACAGGACAACCCGACCTACGCAGCGCGGCGGCACTATCTGACCTCGTTTACGGTCGCGATCGTTGCCTACGTGGCGTTGCTGTTCGCCGGCGTCTTCCTCGACAGGCACTTCCACCCGGCCGGAGCCGTGCGCGTCGTCCTGTATCTGCTGCCCGTCGTCCCGGTGATCGCGTTGATCCCCATAATCGTCGCGTACCTGCGGGATACCGACGAATTCGAACGCCGCATGGCGACCGACTCGCTGGCCATCGGCGGCGGCGTAACGGCGCTCTTTTCGGTCACCTACGGGTTTCTCGAGACGGTCGGCTTTCCGCGCCCGTCGGCCTGGTGGACGTGGTGCGTCTTGATGGGGTCGTGGGCGCTGGCCCGAATCTTCATGTCGCGCCGCTATCGATGAAGAACCGGTTGAAAGTCCTTCGCGCCGAGCGCGATTGGTCGCAAGCCGAGCTCGCCGACCGGCTTGGCGTCGCGCGGCAAACCGTCGTCGCGCTCGAGAACGGAAGGTATGCGCCCAGCTTACCGCTTGCATTCAAGATCGGAAAAGTGTTCGAGAAACGCGTCGACGAGGTCTTCGATCCCGATTCCGAATTCTAAATAAGGAGCCAGTATGACGTTCCATCGACTCGCGCCGCTCGCGGCGGCGCTGCTGTTTCTTGCGCCTGTGGCCGCGCGCGCCGCTACTCCGGCCGTGTTGACGCCGCAGCTCGCGCCCAATGCCACCTTCGACCAAGGTATGCTGCACGTCGAGCGCTACGGCAGCGGTTCGCAAAGCATCGTTCTCATCCCCGGACTCGGTTCCGGCCCGTGGGAATGGTACGGGACCATCGCACGGTTCGCGCCGTCGTATACGATCTACGCGCTGACGATCGCCGGCTTCGACGGCCGCCCCGCCGGATCGTTACCGCAAACCTTCGACGCGTTCGCAACCGATTTTTGGGATCTGCTGCACGACCGCGCGATCGATCGCCCGGTGGTCGTCGGACACAGCTTGGGCGGCACGCTGGCGCTGTATCTGGCCGAGCAGCATCCGGAACGGCTGCGTGCCGTGGTCGCGGTCGACGGATTGCCGATCTTCCCACCGGTTGCCTCGCTGACGCCGATCCGGCGCGAAGCGACCGCGCAAAGCACGGCGGCATCGATCGCCTCCCAGACCCCGGCCGCATTTGCGGCCTACGAACTCCACTTCATGCAAACGGTCGGGACCCGCGACCCGGCCATTGCGGCCGCGGCTGCGAAGCTGGAAGCGGCCAGCGACCCCAAGGCGGTCGCGGGTTGGGTCGCGGCCGACCTCGGCGAGGACCTGCGCCCGCAGCTCGCGCGCATCACCATTCCGGTGTTGGAAATCATGCCGTTCGATCCCGAAACCGGACGGCAACTCGGCTATTCTCAAGACCAAGCGCTCGCGTTCTACCGCGCCTTGATGCCCGGGCTTGCGACGCTTCAGCTGGTCCCCATTGCTCCGGCCCGTCACTTCGCGATGCTCGATCGGCCGCAGCCGTTCTACGACGCCCTCGATCGCTTTTTAACGCAGTTGGGCCCCTGACGCCCGCCGGCCGCACCGCCTACGTTTTGTACAGCCCGACGATCGCCGCGCTTCCTAGGACGTGTCCGCGGATGGCCAGGTCGAGATTCTCCACGTGCGCGGAGCGCGGCAGCGTCAACGTCGTGTCGAGGGCGTAGAGCGTAATGACGTAGTGGTGCGCTCGGCCCGGAGGCGGGCACGGGCCGCCGTAACCCCGATTCTTCTTCCCGTAGTAAACGGACCAATCGTTGAGAACCTCGTTGCCGTACTTGCTCGATGCCGTGCCGGCGTTGGTCGGCAGCGTCGTCGCGTTTCCGGCAATGTCGTACATGCCCCAGTGCCAGAAAATCGCCGTGGTGTCCAACATCAAAATGGCAAAGCTCTTCGTCTTTTTCGGCGCACCGGTCCACTGCAGCTCGGGCGACGTGTCGCCGCCTTTGCAGCCGTTGCCTTTGTAAACCATCGTCAGCGGCACCATCTTTCCGTTCTTGAAGGTGGTGCTGGCGATCGCAAAGGCCGCTTTCGCGGCCGTCATCCCGAGTGAGGTCGCGCCGCTCGACGGAACGCTGCTGCCGCCGGAACAGGCGACCAGCGATAGCGCCCACCCGAGCACGGCGGCATGAAGTGCGAATGCTTTCATCGGCTCTCCTTACGAAATGCCAAGCCGCCGGCGGGCCGTCGGCTCGACATCCTCAGGTGACCTTCTTTGCCGCCGGCGCGGCCGTTCAAACGCCGCTACGTACCCGAGCCCTTGAGCGCGTCGCACGAGGCTTTCCCACGGCCCTTGGCGTTGCTTTCGGTAAAGAGAACCGACGGGAACTCCAACTCGCTCGGTTTCGCCGGCGCACTCACCAGCGTGAGACTGTTCGTCTCACCGGTCGTACCCGCGTTGGCCGCGCAGGCCGGCGCATCCGAGCTGCCCGTCTCGGTCTCGATGCTCACCGAAACCGTCGATCCCCGATTGAACTGAACCTCGCTATCGTCGAGATCGCCGAAGATGTTGAACTCCGCGCCCTGCCAGCCTTTTCCCAAGTCGGTGATCGGTGCGTTTTGCAGCGTCGTCCCGTACATGTCGCCGCCGCTCGCGAGCTCGACCTTATCTCCGCTCGGATCGGCAATCCCGGTGAGCGAGATCGAGTCGAGTTTCGACACCGATTGATTCGGAACGTCGGCGTACTGCTGGCCGTTTTGATAGCAGCCGGCGTTCTGGACGAACTTCCAGCCGGCGTTGGGCGGGCACTTGCTCAACGACGTTCCGGGCGCCGGCAGCAGCCAGTACTGCACGTACACGTAGCTGGTGTTCGAGCCGGTCGGATTCGCAAACAGAAACTGCTGCCATCCGACGCAATGCTTCAGATGCTTGCAGGCCTTCGTCGTAAAGTGATTCGAGTTGAGCTGAAGGCTGTAACTGTCGTTGCCGGAAAAACTCCCGGTCGAGCCGATCGTTTTGATGCGCTTCACGCCGCTGACCGCCGGAAAAGATCCGACCGCGGTCGATATGTAGCTCGGTGCCACGTCCGTACCGTAATCGTAACCGTTGCCGACCTTGTTCACGCCGATCTGTTGCCGCGACGGAACGTCGGGCGGGGGCACCGTGCACTGGATCCGAGACCACGCGAGCGACGGATACGAGGCCTTGAAGCACCCTCGGCCCGGAAACGCCGTCCGAATCATCGACCTCCGCCAGGCATCGAACGTCGCCGGGCGCGTCATCGCCCGTTCGGCCGCCGGAGGCGCGATTTCATTTTGCGGGATGCCCGGGGCTCCGGAAGCGCTGCCGCACGCTGCGAGGGCGCTGCCGGCAACGAGACAGGCCGCGAGCCGTCCAAAATGTTTCCAGAGATCGAATTGCATGACGTACACCTCGGTTCTAAGACCTTGGCAGGCATTGACTGTGCCGGGGACAATTCGGCAGCAAGCAGACGTTTCCCGTGGGCCGGCGGCGCGAGCAAGCGCAGGTTCACATGCACCGGCCGTCCCTCCGCCGGTTCCCTGGCAGACTTACGACGCCGCGCGCCCGCCGGTGACATTATTCTCCGCAGGAGGTGTGACATGGAGATCGGCGTCTTTCCTACCGGCGTACGCTTGAGCGAACGCCGTTGGTTGTGTTTGGCACTCGTTGGCGCAGGTTCGATCGCCATCTTGAGTGCGTGCAGCGGGGGATCGGGGAACGTGACGCCCGCCGCTCCTCAGACCGGCTCCGCGATGGCGCCGAGTGCCGCCGCGAGGCCGGCGGCCACCCGAAGCTCGCGGCAGGTAACGACGATCACGACGCCGGCGGACACGCAAGTGCTTTCGGTTGGGGCCGACGGCTCGGTGTATTTCGGCAGCGTCGGGACCATCGTTCCCGGTTTCTGTCTCTACGTGCAACCGGTTTCCTCGGGAAGCTGCTCGTCGATTGCCCCCGGACTCTACCGTTATAACGGCGGCACGTTCACGTTCACGAATCCGCACGGCCCGTATTTCGGCCACTCGGCCTCCGGGATTACGTGCGACGGCCTCCCGATACCGGACAAGTACTGTTCGTGGGGGAACGTCGCCGCGATCGACGCGGCCGACTTTCCGTCGGTCGTGTGGTCGAGCGACTACGCCGAAGACTTTTCCTTTATCCCGTTCGGCAAACTGCAATGGGGCGGCGACGGCGGAAAAGCCACGAGCCCGCCGCATCCTTACAACCACAACCTGAAACCGGTGGGCGAGATCGTTTCGATCGTCCGTGCCGGTAACGGGTCCATCTGGCTCGGCGGGGGCGGCGTCCAGCCCAACGTTTCCCCGGCAAAACTGCCGGCAACGTGTCGATCGACGGGAACCAGCCCGTGCGACATGCTCTTCCTGGCAAATGGGCCGGGCAAGAACGTGTGGGCGATGACGCGTACGTATCCGCAGTACTCGCAGACTCCCAACGGCTCGGCGTTCTTCGAATTCAGCCCGTCCGGCTCGCTCTTGAAGACCTATACGACCTCCGACGTCGGAATCCGCATGACCGCGACGGCGAACGCCGTGTGGTTCACGGATTTCACCAACGACGCCATCGGCACGATCGACGCCGCCGGCAAAGTCTCGGAATATAAGATTCCCACCCCGAACGCCGGGCCGTACGGGATTGCCGCCGCCTCCGACGGCTCGATCTGGTTCACCGAATTCAACGCGAGCAAGGTCGGACGTCTCGACAAGCACGGTCACTTCATGGAAATCGCGCTGTCGTTTCAGCCCTTCTCGATCGCCACGACGCCGTCCGGATGCTCGACCGCTGAGGTCTGGGTAGGGTCGCTCGGGACGCAACTCGCCGAGGTTACGCCGTGATTGCGCCCGTTCACAGGTGAAGCCTCGACCCTCCCGAACGCCCGCCCCAGCGGGCAAGCTCGGAGGTCTGGATCGTGCGTATGAATCTGGGGCGTCGTCTTTTTCGCGTCGGGCTAGCGATCGCGGTCGCTAGTCCGGCTTTTACTCCGGCAGCCGGCGCCGCTGCCGGCGAACCGGTCTCCGCCACGGTCGACGCGGTCATGAATCGCGCGATGACGACGTACTCCTTGAAGGGCGCGATCGTACAGATTCGCTCCAACGGAGCGACCGTCTATAACGGAACGTACGGCGAATCCATGACCGGCGTCGCGCCGTCGCCGGACATGCATTTCCGTAACGGCGCGCTGGCGTTCACCTACATGGCGACGCTGCTGCTCGAGCTCGTCGACCAAAAGAAGACGACGCTCGATACGAAGCTCTCCACGTACTTTCCCAGCCTTCCGAACGCCGATAAGGTCACGCTGAAGAATCTGGCCAACATGACGTCCGGCTATCCCGATTACGTTTACCAGCCGGCCACGCTGCAAGGGACGGCCCTCGACCCGTTCCGCCAGTGGTCGCCGCAGGAGCTGCTGCAGATCGGAATGTCGGGGAAGCCGATGTTTGCGCCCGGCACCAACTGGGGCTATTGCCACACCAACTACGTGATCCTCGGAATGGTGCTCGCCAAAATTGCGGGCATGCCGCTGGCCGGCGCGCTGCAAAAATACGTGCTCGACCCGATGGGATTGAAGAACACGCGCGCCTACACGACGCCCGAGATTCCCGCGCCGGTGTTGCACGTTTTCGATTCGGAGCGGCGCTCGACGCTCGGCATCAAGCCCGGCATCTCGTTTTCCGAGGAGTCGACGTTTTGGAATCCGTCCTGGACGACGATCGAAGGCGCCGTCGAGATTACCGACGTCACCGATTTGAGCGTCAGCATCGAAGCGGTAGGCTCGGGTAAGCTGCTCTCGCCGAGCTCCTCGCAGGCACAAATCGTGCCGCACCTCGTCGGCTTCAGCCATCCGGTTCCCGGCTGCGCCGCCTGCATTCCGCAGACGAGCGCTTTCAGCTACGGTCTCGGGGTTTTCTTGCTCGGGCCTTGGATCTCGCAGACGCTGGGCTTCGCCGGCGCCTCCGGAGCGACCGCATATCTGCCTTCGCAAAAGCTGACCATCTCGCTCGAAGTCACCAACGCGCCCGGCGCCTACGACGGCAAGGGGGACGCCAAATACGCGCTTCCCGCCGGTAACGTGCTCGAGGAGCTCGCCGACGCGCTGGCCCCGAATACGTTTCCTAAGGAACGGTAGTCAAAGCGAACCCACTTCGCGGCGCCGTTTCAATCGTGCGGCAAACTCGGTCGTCGAGCTCTCGAGCTCTCGAATCCCGGCGAGAATCTGATCGTCGCACCGAGCAACCTCCAGGCTGGGGCGTTCGGAATCCGCCGCGAACCCGGTAAAGCGCAATGGAGATGCTCCGCCCTTGAAAAAGCTGGTAATCGCCGGCACGCTCTTTTTCGCTGTTTCCATTGCCGGGTGTAAGGGCAGCGTCGGTGGATTTGGCAGTTCCGGGCTTCCGCCGCTTCAGCCGGCCGTACAGGGAAAGCACTTCAAGCACATCGTCGTCATCGTGCAGGAAAACCGCACGTTCGATAATCTTTTTGCGACGTTCCCCGGCGCCGACGGCGCAACCAAAGGGAAAACGCGGCACGGCACGATTCCGCTCCACGAAGCCGACCTTGGCGGGAGCGTCGCACCGAACAACGGCCATCAATATTTCTTGCGCGATCTCGACGGCGGAAAAATGGACGGGTTTGCCGGCGTGCCGATCGGCAACGTCCCCGGCAGCTACGTCTATCAATACGTGAATCCGTCGCAAATCGCTCCCTACTGGGCTCTCGCGCGGCAGTACGTGCTCGCCGATCACTTTTTCCAAACCCAAGGCAGCGGCAGCTTCACCGCGCATCAGGATCTCATCGCCGCCGGTACTCAGGTCGATGCGACGCATAGCCTGATCGATTTTCCGACGGCCTTGCCATGGGGGTGCGACGCGCCCCCCGGCACGGTAACCTCGCTGGTCACCAAGACCGGCCTGGAGCTGCCCAATCAGGGGCCGTTTCCGTGCCTGTCCTACCGCACGCTGCGCGACTCGCTCGACGCTGCCGGAGTATCGTGGCGGTATTACACGCCGGCCGGCAACGATTTGGGCGGCGCGATGTGGAGCGCGTTCGACGCCATCGCGGCCGTCCGCCACGGCCCAGAGTGGGGCAAAAACGTGGCTTGGCCGGAAACGCTGGTATTCGACGACATCAAGGACGGCACGCTGCCGGACGTCTCGTGGGTGATTCCCGATTACGCGAACTCCGACCATCCCGGCAACCATTCGGGAACGGGGCCGTCGTGGGTCGCGCAAGTCGTCGATGCCGTCGGCGAGAGCAAGGCGTGGAACACCACCGCCATCGTCATCGTGTGGGACGACTGGGGCGGCTGGTACGATCACGTCGTTCCGCCCAAACCGTACGCTTCCGGCGGTCTGGGTTTTCGCGTACCGGCGATCGTGGTCTCGCCGTATGCCAAGAAAGGCTACGTCTCGCACGAGCAGTACGAGTTCGGCAGCATCGTTCGCTTCATCGAGGACAACTGGAACTTACCGCAACTCGGCACCACCGACGTGCGCTCCAGCGACTTCCTCAGCGACTTCTTCGACTTCGCGCAGCCGCCGCGCGCGTTCGTACCGATCGCAGCGCCGTACGGCCTTGACTTTTTCGAACGGCAGCGGCCCTCCGGCAAGCCGGTCGACGACGAATGACGCGCAGCCGCGAGTTCGCCCTCCCAGGTTCGCGAGTTACTTCGGCCAGGGCTTTACGAGGAAGCGGCTGGGAGTTCCGGGCCTACCGAAGTCCGCCATCGGACGAGGAACGACCGGCATCGCAGCCAGAGCGCGAGCGGACGCACGTTTCGCGAGCGTTTTTTTGGTCAGAACCTGCGACGACGCGTAGTTGAGCTCAAACCAAGGACCACCCCAAGCACCTAGGCTTTCCCAGCTATTACCGTTCGCATACATCCATTGCTGAGTAACGTACACGATGCATTCGGTCGTACTCGTGCCGTCGAGATAATAGTCGAGAGTGCCCTTGTTGTACGACCCGAAGATCGGATCGAGATTCCAGAACGTTTCCGTCACGCCGGTTGCGGTCTTGCCCGACAGGGCACCGCACATCGAAGGCATCTTTTTGCTTCCGGTGACCTCGTAGTTGTCGACGGCCGACGGCTTGGGAAGCGCGCCGCCGCCCGGGTACCAGTCGGGAACCTGAGTCGTTCCGGTCGGATAAGGCAGCGGCGCCGTTCCGGAGGTTGTCACCGGAACGTTCTTGTTCTTGACCGCACCGAACGTCCACGTTTCCGGGTTCACCATATAACTAGGAACGGATAGTACGTATTTCGCCGGAGCGGCGAAATTGAACGTATCCTGCTCGGCGAATCCGCCGCCGGAGGCAGCGCTCGAATATTGATCTTGGCCGGTGTAAGAGCCGTCCGCGCCGTTCGTGCTGCTCGCATTTTCGGTATACTCTCCCGTCTCGGCCTCGGAGTAGCTGACGATGCTATCGGCAGTTCCGCTCCATTTGGATCCGGTCTTAGGCGGGAAGACGAACGTCGTCGCTCCCACCGGATACGTCGTTAATGAGTCGTACGAGCCGGTCCCTCCGCCCAAGGTGTCAACGAGATTGGTATAATACCCCACCTGTTTGATGAGCGCTCCGGATTTGACGAATCCAAAAAGCATCGTTTGCGTCGACGTAGCTCCGTCGGAAGATTTCTGGTCGACCACGTCGGTGTAGACACCCGTCTTCGTATCGACCGAGTACGTATCGGTAATCGTGGCACTGGCCGTGGCCGCCGGACCGGTGCTTGGAGACGCGGTCGGCCCGAGCCACTTCGTAACGGTCGAACTGCGAGTCCAGGCGTACGTGACGGTTTCGCCGGCCTTAAACGGAGGTTTCACCCCGTTATAGGGTCCCGGCGCCCGGAGGAGCAGCCCGGACGACGTTTCGCCCAGCGCGGAGCCGGCGTCGACCCTCGCGTTCGACATTGCGCCCGGACTCGTGGGAGGGGCTCCCACACCCGAACATGCCGCCATCCCCACGACGAACGTTCCAATGACGGGCAGCCCAATTGTCAACCACAGGCGGCGTTTCATGCGACGGTCCTTTCGAACTAACAACGCGGAAATCACGAGTCGACTTCGAGGAAGACGGGCGTCTAAAAACCCGGCGTTGCAGCGCATCGTACGCACACCCGGCCGTCGGTGAGCATTAGTAAACGAGGGGCTCGGGAGCTTGGCTCGAGCCGGCGCTTTTCGTTCCACCACTATAGCACGAACGTGCGCGGAAAGGCTTCCAGGAATGCAAGGTAAGGCCAAAGGTCCCGGTCATACGCGTCACGGGCCGGTTCGCTTACCGCCCGGCATAGACGTTATTTCGTGCTGGAGGATGGCGCCGGCGCGCTCTTGCCCGGAACCGTACCTCGGTGCCGTCGGCGCTCGTCGGCAAACTTGATTTCTTCGCGCATTTTCTCCGGTGCGATCCACCGGTACATGATCGGCACGATAAACAGCGTAAGTCCGAGCGAGCTCAAGAGGCCGCCGATGACCACGATGGCCAGCGACGCACGCGTCTGGCCGCCGGGCTCCAGCCCCATCGCAAGAGGAAGCATTCCGGCCACCATGGCGATGGTCGTCATCACGATCGGCCGAAAACGGGTGACGGCGGCCTCGCGGATCCCTTCATCTTTCGACTTGCCGCGCAAGCGCACCGTATCCGCATAGTCGACCAAGAGGATGCCGTTTTTGGTGACGAGGCCCACCAGCAGCACGATGCCGATCAGCGAGAACAGATTCAACGTTTGCCGCGTGATCCAGAGCGCGCCCAACGAGCCGATGGTTGCCAGCGGAATTGCAAACAGCGTCACGAACGGCGTGCGCACGCTATCGTAGAGCGCGACGATCATCAAGAACACGAGGACGATCGAGACGACCAGCGTTCCGCCCAGCGTCATCATCGCCTGATGCATCAAGTCCTGCTGCCCCTGTGCCGCCGGCCGAACCGTGACGAACTGCGGCAGATGCAGGTTTCGCACCCCCTTCAGGAACGCATTGGTCACGCCCGAAAGCGTCGCACCCGAAGCGACGTTCGAAGTCACGTGGATCACTTGCGCGCGGTTTTCACGCGTCACGATCAGCGGCGCCGGCTGATACTTCATGCTCGCCACGTCGCTCAGGCGCACGATCCCGCCGCTCTCCGAGCGCACCGGGACGTTCATCACGTCGGCCAGCGAGGTCTGGTCCGAGCGATCGTAGATCACCTCGATGTCCGTCAGTCCGGCCGTGTTCGTCTCGATCTGCGATGCGACGTAGCCGCCGAACGCCGCTTGCACCGCGTCCGCGGCGGTGCCGGTACTTACGTCCAGTGCCTGCAGAGCCGGACGGTTGAACTCGATCTCTTCTTGCGGTGCCGCATTGGCCGCGCTGTTTTGCACGCCGGTCGCGCCCTTCGTGTGCAGCATCACCTGATAGATCTTAGCCGCGTACGGCGTCGGGTCGGAGTGGTTCGCAGTCGAGACCTCCTCGTCGATCTGTTGCTGATTCCCGCCGCCCTGTTGGCGTGCGGCGGTGACGGAGATCAGTGCGTCCGGCGCTGCCCGCGAAAGCTTCTGCTGCAGGGTCGACACGTAGCTGTCGGTCGACGTTTTGCGGTCCTGGTTGAGAAAGATCGAGATCTGGCCGGCGTTGCCTTCTTGGACGAAACCGCCGAAAGCCGCACTGAACGCGCCCGCGATCGTCGTTTCGTATTCCAGGTCGTGCGGCGTAACGACGCTTTTCACGACGCGTTCCAGGCGGCTCATCAACTGCGACGTCTCGCTCAGCGGATGACCCGGCGGCAGCGTCACCTGAGTGTAGATCACGCCCTGGTCGCCGGCCGGAATGAATTCTTCTCCAATGAGTCCCGTGGGGATCAACAAGATCGCGAGCGCGCAAGCGACCGCGGCGCCGATCACGATCGGCCAAGGGCGCTCCAAGGCTGCGGGCAGCCAAACCTTGGTGTAGGTGTGCCGGAGCCGATCGAACCGCTCGTCGAACCACACCACGGCCCGCCACGGCTTCCACGTCGAATACAGCGACCAGATGCCGGCCAGCGTGGGCGTAATCGTGAACGACACGAACAGCGACGTCAGGGTCGCGACGGTGATCACGATCGCAAATTCGTTCAGATATTGTCCGACCTGCCCGGAGACGAAAGCGATCGGAAGGAAGACGACTACGTCGACCATCGTGATGACGATCGCGGCCATGCCGATCTCGCTGCGCCCGTTGAGGGCGGCGTCGGCCGGCTCTTCGCCTAGGCTTCGGTGGCGCTCGATGTTCTCGAGCACGACGGTAGAATCGTCCACGAGAATCCCGATCACCAGCGTCATCGCCATGAGCGACACCGTGTCGAGCGTCAAGTTCAGCATCTTCATGACGAACAGCGTCACGCCCAACGAGGTCGGAATCGCGATCATGACGACGATGGCGTTGCGCCACGACCCCAAAAAGAACAGCATGACGACCGCCGTCAGCACGATCGCCTCGATCAGCGTATGCTCGACGCCTTGCACTTGCTGCTCGGTGTAGGTCGACTGCAGGTGCGCGACCGCAAAATGAACGTCGGGAAACTGGCGTTCCAGCGCGGGAAGCATCTTCACGACGTCGTTCGAGACCGTGACTTCGCTGGCTTGCGCTTCTTTTTGCACGAACAATGCAACGCCGGGCTGGCCGTTGTCGCTGGTGAAGATGCGTTGCACGACCGTCGAATCGAGAACCCGCGCGACGTCGGAAATACGTTTGTCGGCGCTGGGAACCGACCACGGCTCCAGCGAGCCGACAAACGGTGAGGTCGACGTTCCGCTGCCGCTGCCGAAGGCGCTGGAGCTCGCCGAGGGCTGGACCGCCTCCGAAGATGCGGCGTTCGAGGTCAGGGCGCCGTTGGAGTTGAGCACCTGGGGCTGAATCGGCTGATCGACCGGCAGCGATTGCGCTCCCTGAAGGCTGGTCACGTTCGTGGTCGCCGGAACGGCTGCAACCTGGGTTCCTGCCGACGTGGCATAGCCGCCCATGCCGGATGCTGCGGCCGTTGCGGATTGGCCTAAGCCGGCCGCTCCCGTGGTTACCGTCGCCGGTGCGTTCGAGGTCGTCGACGCTGCGTTCGCGGTCGTCGATGGTGCGTTCGCGGTCGTCGACGGTGCGTTCGCGGTCGTCGATGGTGCGTTCGCGGTCGCCGATGCTGCGCTGCTGCCTCCGGCCGTGCCGTAGCCGCCGGTCGGCGAGGGTTGCGGTGACGCCGCGAGGCCGCTCAGGTTGGGCAACGGCGGCATCGTCGGCATAGCGGGCATCGCCGAACTCGCCGCGTTGCCGGCGGCCGTCGCCGGCGGCGCGCTGGAGTTCGATCCTGCCGTTCCGGCATTCGCCGCAGACGAACCCGTCGACGGTCCACCCGTCGTCGACGAGGGCGCGCCCGAGGTTGTGCTCGTAGAGCCGCCGGTGGACGAGGGCGTGTAGGCGACGTGAATCGGCAGGTCTGCGACCGCTTGGGGATCCGGCAGGTCGCCGCGCACGTCGAGCTGCGTTTCGCGACCCGGCTGATACACGATGCCGCCCGGAGCCCGAATGTTGTTCGGCGAGATCGAATTGACGACGTCGCTAATCGTAAGGTTGTCCGCGGCCAGAACGGCAGGGTCGACCATCACCATGAAGGCCGGCTGCGTCGTCCCGGCGACGTTGACGTTGGAGACGCCGGCGATCTGCTCCATCACCGGGACGATGGAGTAGTTGGCCATCGCAGCCAGCGCGGACGAGGAATACTTCTTCGAGGTGAGCGCGAGCGTGACGACGACCGGCTCGCTCGGGTCGGCGACGCGCATCGTCGGCGGCGTGATCGTCGAGGGCAGCTCGCGCTCTGCTTGCTGCAGCGCGCGCTCCACGTTGGCGATGTTCTCGGTGTCGGTCGACTGCGTCGTAAACGTCGCGGTGATTTGGACGTTTCCGCTCTCGATCGTCGTGTCGATGTGATCGAGATAAGGCGTGCCGGCCAGTTGGTCCTCGATCGGCTGCGCAACCTCGGTCTGCAAATCCGTGGTCGACGCACCCGAATAGGCCACGTTGACGCTGACGGCCGGTAAACCGTTGCTCGGCTGTTCCTGAACGACCAGCGTGCGCAGCGCCATGACGGCGGCCAAAATGGTGAGCGTAATGAGTACGAGCACCAGCGTCGGGCGCTTGAGGAAGACGCGGGTGAGCTGCACGGCTAGGGTGCGAGAGCGACTCGGTCGCCGTTCCCGACGCTCGACTGCTCCACATCTTTGATAACGTGGGAACCCGGCGGAAGGCCGGTCACGACGGCGTTCGTCCCGTCGTCGTTGATCTCCTTAACCGAGTGCGTGCTCACCACGCCGCGGTCGTCGACCGCGTAGACGCTTTGCCGCGTGTCGTCGACGAAAGCCGTGACCGGAACGACGACACCGTTCAGCGGTGGCTCGTTCACGTACCCGGTCACCGGCATGCCCGCGTGCAAATGATAGTCGGCGTTGGAGACCAGCACTTTCACCGTAAAGTTCGTGGTGCCGGGTTGGATCTCGTCGAGGACGGCCGTAACGATACCGAAGTCCTTACGCGTGCTCCCGTTGACGGTAACGGTCGCCGTAGCGCCACGGTGGATCTCGACGGCCTGCGCCGACGACGAAGGTAGCACCGCGTAGACGCTCGCGATCTGATCGATGGTGAACAACTGGCGCTGCGTGGGGTACTCGCCGGGATTGGCGTTGACGGACTCGACGACTCCGCCGACCGGAGCGACGATCGTAGCGCGCGCGATCTCGTTCTTGAGCTGCGCGACCGTGAGCTGCGCCGCCTGCGCGGCGGCCCGGGCAGCTTGCAACTCCTGTTGCTGTGCGCCGGCATTGACCCCGTTCCCACTGGCCTGTTCGTTGGCGACGGCCTGATAGAGCGCCGCGCGCGCCGACGCGACGGCATCGCGATCGCTTTCCACGGTGGTCCGCTGCTGGTCGAGCGTCTCTTGGGACAGATAGCCTTTCGCCGCCAAGTTGGCGTAGCGCTGAAAGTCCGCCCACGCCCCCGACAGATTGGCTTGTGCCTGTCTCAAGGTGGCTTGAGCCGAACGAACCGCGGCGCGGTTCTCGATCGTCACCGCGTTGACTTGATATGCCGTCTGTTCGTAGCGCGCGACGTCCTCGTCGGCGACCTGTTCGGCCGAGGCGAGTTGCGCCGCGAGGTCGTCGGTGAGCAGCGTCGCGAGCACCTGACCGGCGTGCACGCGGTCGCCTTCTTGCACGCTCACGCTTTCGATCGGCTCGGTTAGGTCCGCGGCAATGCCGATCTCGCGGTAAGGCGCGACGACGCCCGCCACCTGCAGTTGTGGACGGATCGTGCCCGTTTGTGCGGTAACGACCGAAACGGAAGGAAGCGGGCTGGGTGCGGGCGCGGGCTTTTTGCCGCATGCCGCGATCGTCGCGGCGGCGGTTAGCAGCGCCGCGCTGCGAATCCAGAGACCAACCGCCGCGCCGAACACCTTGAACATGTACCCGGCAAGGGCTGCGTAACCGCTAGGACATTCGGACTAGCCTCGCACCCCAAATCCACAGGGTGGTTTAAGCGTGCCGTGGCGCCCTGATGCCGGCATTCTACCGGCTATTCGTCGTCGACCGGTTTGTAAGACGGCTGCTGCTGGAGAAACCAGGACGCCGGGTACTGCGTGGTCACGCTTTGGTATGGCCGAGGCTTGATCGTAAAGTCGAAGGTGTCGACGAGACTGGCGGCACGCGCGTCGGTGTAACCGTCCGCCACCGAGCCAAGCGACGGCAGCGAGAAGACGTCCTCCATGAAATGCAGGATGCTGCCGAACTCGTATTGCGTGTGCGACACGTGCGCCCTAACGTAGGGCGAGATGATCAGGCACGGGACGCGGAGACCCAGTCCGCGGAAATCCAGCTGCGGCGGCGGCAAATCGTCGTACCATCCGCCCCAGTCGTCCCAGACCACGACGATCGCCGTGGATTTCCATAACTTCGACGTCCCGATCGCGTTGACGATGTCGCCAACCCACGAAGGGCCGTAGGGCGTACCGTCGTCGGGATGATCCGACCACAGCGCGTCCGGAATTATCCACGTTACTTTCGGCAAACGGCCTTTGGCGACGTCTTTAAAAATCTCCGTCGACGGAACGACGATCTTCGTCGACCAATCCGGGCCGTACCGCACGCTTTGGATCGCATCGAACGACGTCCAAGTTGCGCCGCCGCTCACGTCCAGGGGCGGCGCGTAATACTTCCACGTCACGTGCGCGGCGTCGAGCGTGTCCGCCATCGTATTGAATTGGTCGAAACACGGCGGTTGCGAAACCGCGCTCGTCTCGACGCCGGCCGAGCTGAGGGTATCGGTGGTCGTGCCGGGCGGCGCGTCGCAACCCCAAGGGAGAGCCTTGGGGACGTCGACCTCGCTCAGGGCGGGGTTCAAGTCCGCCGTGCCTGCGATGAGCGTCAAGTGCGCGGTAAAGCTCGGACCCATCATCGTCGGGAACATGTGATCGGCCAGAACGTAGTGCTTCGCGAAATACCAGTACGGCCGGACCTGGGATCGTTGAACGTACGAATAGGCGAGGGCTCCGACCGGACCGTGCAGCGACGGATTGAGATCGAACCCGTCCATCTTGCCGCCGTCGTAGTCGGTTCTGGCGTCCTCGTAGTAATGATCGATGTACAGCTGCTCGAACGGCAGCGGCTGTAAGTTGACGAGCTGGCCGGTGTGCATGTATCCAGACAGCTGCGATTCGGCCCCGGGAAAGCCGGCGAACAAATTGTCGAAGCTGCGATTTTCTTGGATGATGAGAACCACGTGCTTGATGTAGTTGCCGGCCGTCATGCCCGTACCGGGTGACTTTTCAAGCGCGGCCGGCCCCGACGAAGCGTTGGCTGCAAGGCCAGGCGGAAGCGTCGCCGCGCTGCAGCCGCTCAAACCGATCAGGCCGGCCAGCACCAGCACTCGCAAGCTCACACGGCGAGCGTACGTCCGCTCGAGCAAGCATGGTTAGAGCCGTTGGTCGCACCTTGCCAATAATGACTTAGGTCTTTCGGACCACAAAAGGCGTCACAGCCGCACGATGGCCGCGCGCCAAGCCGGCAGGCCTTCGGCGCGAAACCGCGTTTGGATTTCGCTCGCTTCGATCGTCACCACGCGCCAACCGCGATCCGCGCTGAACGCCGCCTCCAACGCGTTTCGGCTGACGGGATGCGGCCCGAGATTTTCGCCTTCGTCGCTGAAGCAGAGCACGTGGAGCCTGCCGCCTTGTTTGGTTACCGAAGCGAGGCTCCCGACGTATCGCGGACGCTCCTGCGCATCGAAGGTGTGAAAGAGTCCGCAGTCCAGCACCGTGTCGAACGCGCGGTCCAAATCGTGCAGCTCGAGTGCATCGGCGGCGGCGAACTCCACGTCGAGGTCGCGCTCGACGGCTTTTGCTCGAGCCATGGCGAGCGCCGTTTCCGCGACGTCGACGCCGAGCACGTGCCCCCCGGCCGAAGCGATCGCCAGCGCGTGTTCGCCGGTGCCGCAGCCCGCATCCAGCACGTCGCCGGCGAAGACGCCCTCAACAATTAATTCTGCGATCGCAGGTTGTGGCCGCCCGATATCCCAAGGCGCGGGGCCGTCGCTATACGATTCGTCCCACGGCCGGCCCGATTCGCGCTCGTGGCTGGTCGGGCGGCGGCGGCGCAATCGGTCCGTGTTCGAGGTTTCGGCCACTGCCGTTCCTTTCCAAATCGTTCTTGCGTACTTCCATACCCTGATACCACGAATGGGGTGCCGGCTCCAAAAGCAAGCGACCGTGTGCTTTAGCCATGCGAACTTGCGGACGACGGCTCGGCGGAGTATCCTGGCGGTGGGGAGCTCCCTCCGCGAGAGGTGAGTTTATGAATCGTTGGAGCATCGTAACGATCGCCGTCGCGGCGGCCGTTCTCGGTGGCTGCGCCGGCGGGTCGAACGGTGCGTCCTCCGTTTTGCCGGTGAGCGCACCGGCCTTCCCTAACGCGACCGGGGCGCAGCGTCCGGCCCCCGAGCTCTCGCTGCTTCCCGACCTCTCGAGCTTCTTTCCGCACCTGCGTCGCCACCGCCACGCGCCCGCCCTTCGCGCGGGCGATTTGGCTCAGGCGTCGTCCATAAAGACGCTCGAGATCTACGCGGACCTCTATCCGAGTTATGCGAGCGACAAAGAATCGTATCGAGACTTCAAAATGGCCGCCCCCAAAGGCGCCATTCACTCGATAACGGTGAGCTTTCCCGACGCGCCCGTGGGGAACAACGAGTTCGCCACATTCGAAGTAGACGCGCTCGGCTCGGGCGGCAGCTACTACTACCTCGGCGACGTCGGAGCGATCGTCAACGTCACCAAGCCCGGGGGCGTCAAAGTCACGGCCGACGCGCAAACGACGCTTCCGTTTCAGGCCGAGATGTCGATGATCGACGCCGGCCTTTTTACGGCCAACGACCTCAAGTCGGCCGGGTTGCTGGCGACGGTAGAGGCCCGGATAGCCTCCGAGAAGCTCGAGCCCGATCCCTACTCGGGCATCTTCACGCAGCAAACGATCGACAAGTTCGTCGGGCAATGGGCGCCGGCGTGGCGCCAAACCGTCACGCTTACCACCGGCACCAACGTCGACAAAGTGACGTACACGAACGACGTGTCGGATATGGCCGAAAATTTGCTGCGGTATAACGAGACGGACTTTTTGGTTCCGCGTCTCCCGGACAGGCCGGAGGGCGCTCCGTGCTACACCGAGTTCACCTACGACCACACCCTGGGCGGCAAGCGCATAATGGAGCCCGAGTCCTGCACCGATTACGTCTACGCGCCGGCCGGCAACACGATCTCGAAATACGTCTACCGCGGCCCGGTTCTCGTCGGCCAGTTGAACGACGAAACGCCGCCGTACACGGCGTCGCTCACGCATCTCCCCGCCGCCCCGCCAAAAACGACGAAAAACCTCGGCTCGATTTCCCTGATGCCTGCGCAGGACGAGATCAAAGCCGACGATCCCTTCGATTGGGCGTTCGGCACGCGACCCGCACTCTATTCGACGTACACGCCGCAGCCGTCGATGGGAAACGACCCGTCCCCTGAATTCGTTTACAGCCTCCCGGCGGGCTGGTCGAAAGCCGACCCGGACATCGCGGTCCTAGCTTGGGATCCCGCGGGGTTACCGCTGTCCGCCTTCCATGTTTGCACGTGGCGGCAATCTTGCGTCGCGTTGGGTTCGAGCAAGACGCTGGCGATCGATCCACCGTTCTCCGACCCCGGCACGAACTTCAAGTACTATAAGTACACAGGGAGCCCGGGTGTCTCGCAGACGAGCGATCCGGTCGGCGGCTGCACGGCCACCAGCGGCTATCACTGGTCGTATCCCGGAACGTCGTTTTCCTTGACGACGACCAAACCGGTCTGGCTTTCGGACGCGGACACCCTGTACTTCAACTTCAATTCCGGAGGCACGTGTTCGCCCGATCCGCTGGGAATGACGATTACCGTAACGGCGGTAGGGACCAACGGCAAAACCTACGTCAATAGCGCCACCAACAACTACGAGACCGGCAGCGAGATCGCACTGGTGATGGACTCAATCCTGCAAGAAACGCCCCTCAAATCCCTCAAGCTCACCTTTACGGGCGCGCCGACGGGGGCCTTGGACTTCGATATACTGTATAACAATGCGGGTCTGGAACCCTAAGGGTTCCTCCGCTCTTGTTTGCCCCGGCGGCGCAGTGTCTATTGCTGATGCGGCTTGAGGTACATCACGCCGCTGGGGTAGTCGAAGACATAATCGAAGCTCTTCATGAATCCGTAGCCCATCACCACGTTGTCGCCGTCCATCGACTTCGAGACGCAGGCAAACGTATTCTGATAGACGATCGGCCCGAGCGCGATCGACGACACCGTGGAGCAGCGAACCTCCTCCTCGGCGCCGCTGACGCCGCGGAGGATGAGGTGCGACTGCGCGTACTCGGCCCGCGCGCCGGCATCGTCGAACGATGCGGAATCCTCGCGCGCCATGATCGGAATGCTGTGCTTCGTCACGAGGTTTTCGCTCATGATCACGGTGCCGCCGTTGCCCATGTCGAGTAATGCGTTGGCGTCCACGCGGCCGTCGATCGTCACCGGAACGACCGGCTGACCCGAGTTCAGATCGACCACCGCCTTATACCCGGCCGAATCGGAAACGGTCGCCGAAGCCGGATCGGCAATCGACATCGTCTGCGCCCCGGTGTTCAACGTGACGACCGCCCCGCCGAAGAGCGGCTGGCCGATAAGGCCGTCGACGTACTCGTCGTCTTCCTCGGCGAACAGGTCGCCGCTCGAGACGATGACGTTGGAGAGCGTGTTTCCGCCGATCGCGACGGAATCGGCCCGCTCGATCGAGATCGACTCGCCTCCGGTCATCCCGTACGTTTCCGAGCGCCCGATCGTCCTCATGTGCGCGCGCTCGGCGAAGCTGCGTCCCAAAAAGATCCCGTCGGCGCCGGTATCCAGGATGAACCGTCCTTTCACGCCGTTCACCGTCGCGTCCAGAAAGATTGCGTGCGGCTTCACGCTGATCGCAAACGGATTGGCGTTGGCGAACGTCCAGGTCGCGGTTGCGGCCGGGGGATGAAACTCGTCGGCAGCCACGGCAACGTTCGGTTCTATTTTCAATTCCCGCACGTTCGCAGACCCGTCCTCGCGGTATCGAACGATCATCTTCTTTCCGGGCAAGACGTCCGCGTAGCCGAGGATGTCGACCGTCGTCTCGTACGCGCCTCCCGGGTCGATGACCGCACGACGGTACGCGCCCGAGGCGGGATCGACGGCCAGGTCGATGGCGTCGCCGTGCGGCGGCGTCACGCGGACCACCGGCAGGGTTGCCCCGTCGACCGTCTCGTTGGCACGCAGCGTTCCGTCGAGTTCGGTCGTCGCTTCGGCAAAAAGCGCCGTCCACGAGACTTGATAGGCTTGGGCTTTACTGTAATCGGGATGAACGAAGCCGTTTTCGTCGGAGCGCCAGAACACGTTCCCCGTATAGCCCCACTGCCCGTATTTGGCAGCACTGCGAAAGATCGCACCGGTTTGAAGCGTCGACCAGCGCGATTCGACGGTGCCGTTCGCGCGTACGCTGCTGCCGCTGATCTGCCACGAGCGGAACGTACCGTCGCCGAACTGCCAGCCGGCGTAGGCTCGATGCTTGGCGAGGAGTGCGGCGGCATCGTCCGCCTGCGCCGGACCGAACGGAATCAACAGGCCTGCCAAAGCGATGGCCGCCGCGAGGAAGCGAAAACGCATGCCGACACCCGAACCTTTCAAAAAAGGACGCCCGGCCGCTCGAGAAGCAACCGTCGCGCCGCATTTCCTGACGGCGAACCCGTGCTCCCGCCTGCGTCTCGATTTACGCGTAATCGAAGACGTTCGCAAACGCCGGTATCCCGTGTTTTCTGGCCTCGCAGGGCAGGGCAAGCGAGAAAGCGAGACGGCGCCTCAGCAAGGGGCCGCACGCCCCGCCACGGAAACGTTAAGATCTCGTAACCGCGGATGCGCTCGTGCCCTCACCTTCCCGAGGGGAAAAGGAGCTGCCAGCTATGACATTTCGTCGTGCGTTAGGTTACGCACTCACCACGCTACTCGTTGGGTGTTCGATGGGACAAGGAGCCGTCCCCAACGCGACCCTCAACGCTACGGCAAGCCTGCCGCAAGCGGTCGGAGTTGCCGTCCAACCCAACGTGAACATCAAAGGCCAGATCTACGTCGCGAATGAAAGCAACAATACCGTAACCGTTTATTCCTCGAACGGAGGAAACGAACGGCCGACGATCACCAAACACGTTGACGAGCCGCGCGCGTTGGCCTTTGACAAAGAAGGCAATCTCTACGTTGCCGACTACGGTGACAGCACCGTTTCGGTCTATCCCGCCGGCAGCACCAAACCCAAGCGGGTTATCACGGCCGGCGTCTACTATCCGCAGGCCGTCGCGGTGAACAGCGAGGGTCGGCTGTACGTTGGAAACTCCAATAACACCGTCACCGTCTACGCGCCGAACCGGTCCTCGTTGCTCCAGACCATCAGCCAGAGCGTGAACGATCCGGTGGCATTGATGTTCGACAGTAAGGACCGCCTCTACGTCGCCGACTACGGCGGCGCTTCCGTCACGATCTACGGAAAGAATCAGTCGTCGGTGATGTTGACCATCTCTCAAGACATGAACGGCCCCTGGGCGATGGCGCTGGACCACGAGAATTACCTCTACGTAGCCAATCGTGGGAATAGCACGATTACGGTCTACTCGCCAAAGAACGCGGAAAACCCGAAGATCATCAGCGGAACCACCGTTAGCGATCCCATCGCCGTTCTGCTCGGCAAGGGGGAGCAGGTCTACGCTCTGAACCAAGGCAACAACACGCTATCGGTCTACGCGCACGGAAGCTTGAAAGCGGTGCGCACGGTCAGTTCCGGAATTAGCGGACCGACCGCGATGTACATCAACAAGCTCGGGTACATCTTCGTCCTAAACTCCGGTACGGATAACATCACCGAGTACCGCGCGAGCAGCAACTCGGTCATACGAACGATTACCGGGGGAATGAGCGGGGCGCAGTCACTCGCCGTAGCGCCCTAGATAATAGCGCACCGCGCAATCAACGGCCGCATTGCCTAGCAATGCGGCCGTTGATGTTGGTAGATTATTTTATAACCGTTACCCGACCGATCTTGCTTCTGTGATATTCCGTAAACCACAGGTTGTGATCCGGGCCGAGCACGATAAAGAATGGCTCGCTCTTTGACGTCGGAATCGGATATTCTGAGATCGCGCCTTTGGTCGTAATGCGCCCGATCTTGTTTCCGGACGCCTCAGTGAACCACAGCGCCTTATCGGGTCCGACGACGATGCCGCTCGGAGCGCACTGCGCGGTAGGAACCTTGAACTCGGTGATCTTGCCCGCAGTGGTGATACGGCCGATTTTATTGCCGACCCACTCTGTGAACCACAGAGCTCCATCGGGCCCAGATGTGATGTCGGACGGATATTCGCTTGGCTGGGGCAGCGTGTATTCGCGCTCTACCTTGCCACTCGTCGACGCCTTTCCGATCTTGTTCCCGGTGTATTCCGTAAACCACAGGAGCTTGTCCGGACCTACGGTCATGTTTGCCGGGCCCGAGTCGTAAGACAGCGCGTAGGCGTGGACCTTACCGGCGGTAGTGATGCGCCCGAGATAGTTTGTACTCGGATCGTACTGCGTATTGGAGATCGGAAACCAGAGCGCCTTGTCGGGACCGGTCAAAATGTCTTGAAGGCAGCACTGCGTCGAAACCCTGTACTCGTCGACGCGATTACCCGCAATCCGTCCGATTTCATTTGCACCGTTGTTCGTATCCGTGAACCAGACGTTGTTATCCGGCCCCACGGTGATGCCGTACGCGGAGTTTCCGTCAGGCGGCACCGTCACCATCGGAATCGGACGCGCGTTGCTGCTGATGACCAGCGACGGCGTTTGCGGCGCTTGCGCGCCCGGATGCGGGGCTCGAATTCCAAGCTGATGTTCGATGATCTTACCGTCGGTTGAGATGAGGCCGATTGCGTTGGCATCGTACTCGGTAAACCACAGTTCTTTCGCTCCGTGGGCCGCCGGCGTGATATGCGTAGGTCCGGCGTACGAAGTAGGGAGCTTGAACTCCGCAATCTTAACACGAGGTTTTAGAGCATCCTCGCCCAGGGGCCGCGCGAATCCGGCGTTGGGCATGGGCAAGGCGGAGGGTTGTGAGAGGGGAGCGGCACATCCCGTGACACACGCGAGCGCGATACCAAATAAAGCGCACGCCAGGCGGTCAAACGATCGCATGGGAGCCACCTTTCCGGCAAATTGCCTGCTATATAGTTCGACTTGGAGTCCATTCCTCATGTCGCCTCGAGGCGCGATCGATGTTCGCTCGACGACCCGCGGCCGTCTCCAGCCGTCGAAAACGGCGGCATCGGGTCAGTGCGGTGGGGCCATGAGAATCGGCGCGGTCGCGATTTTGGTTGTTAGAGAAAGCCGAACGCCATGAGCACGAGGCCGATCGCTCCGGCCCCCAAGCTCACGAACCAGACGCTCTTGACCCGCGTGAGCGCGGCCACCGCGCCTAACGCGATCGCGATTTGCACGAGCGCGATCGAGTATTCGAAGCGGTGATGCCGTTCCAATTCCTCGGCCGATGCACGCTCCATCGCGCGCGCCGAGTTCATGAGCGGCGTCTCTTTCCCCGATTCGTAGGTGATCTGCGTAAGATACTCGCTGGCTCGCATCGACGGGGTCTTCGCGCCGTACTCGCCCGACGTACGGTGCGTGCGCGGCGGGTCCGCACCGAGCTTCGCACCTGCGTCGAGCAATCCGTTGAGCGCCAGCGTGTAAACGTGCTCCTTCTGCCGTGCCGACTGGTACTCGCTCCACGTGTCGGAAGCTTGGAGCTGGTGAATCAGCGCCTCGTTGACGAGATTCCCCGACCGCAGGGCGGCAACGGCGGCGAAAACGGCCAGCAGCGCCGTCGACAGACCGATATAGCGAACCCATCGCGCGCCGCTCCCGTCGGCAGCTTCGTGAAGCTCCTCGATTTGCTTCTGGAGTTTCTCGCTGTCGATTTCCACGTGCCTGGGCATGACCGCGCTGCGTCGATGCTAGCGGCCCGTCAGCACTGC
>Ga0335075_10002223_pt1 | contig 31410 bp, 26 predicted proteins | sample Lox_Sample_24_FD_206723 | JGI IMG/M metagenome (GOLD analysis project Ga0335075, IMG submission 206723) | Soil microbial communities from Loxahatchee National Wildlife Refuge, Florida, United States - Lox_Sample_2.4 | ecosystem: Environmental > Terrestrial > Soil > Wetlands | place: USA...
GGGCCAGGTGCCGTTGATGGCTTCCCAGTAGGTGCTTGTGCTGCCGTCGACGGCGTTGGCCGGGACGTAGGCCTGGGTGTAGCTGGAGGCGGTGACGGGCTTGCCCAGGGCCAGGTTCGTCGTCGCCGTCACCCCGGTGACCGACATCGTGACGTTCTGGACGATCAGCGGGGCGCTGGCGCTGGTGACGTTCAGCCGCAAGTCGGCGCCGCCGTTCTGGGCCTCGTCGAACTGCGCGCCGGTTAGCTCCACGGTGGCCGTCGTCCATGTCCCCGTTCCCGGGCTACTGACCGCGGGGCCGTTCTGGTAGGCGTTGCCCGGCGTGTCGTACTGCACCACGAACCCCTGCCCGGCCGTGGCCCAGTACGTGACCTGCACGGTCACGCTGGCCGCCGCCTCGACCGCGGACATCGGGCTGAGCTGCAGGTAGACGTTGGCGTCGCCGCTGCCGCTTTGCGACGTCGTCCAGGTCTCCACGGCCTGCTCGCCGCCCTGGGTGATCTGGGTGAGGTTACCGTCGGACCCCGAGCCGGACTGGCCAACGCCGAGGAACTGCAGGCCGTTGCCGGCCTGGCCGGCCGTGGCCGTCACCGAGGTGGCGCCGGCCTCGGTGACCGGACAGCTGGACGATGCCGTGCCTGCGGGGGGCGTGCCCGCCACCACGTTCCACTGGGCCAGCGTCGCCGCGCCGATGTTCGCGGTCGCGCACAGCAGGCCGCTCGACTGCTGTGCCTGCGGGAGGGCGGCTCCGGTGGCCGCGTTGACCAGGTAGTAGTTGCCCGGGTTGAGGCCCAGCCCGGCCGGGCTGAAGGCGATCGGGGCGTTGTAGGTGGTGCCCGAGGTGATGTTCGCCAGGGTGATAGCAGCGCTGTCGCCGTTGCTGGCCACCGCCGGGACCGTTTGCAGGACCCCCACGTCCGGGGCGTCGACCTGCGCGTAGGCCGTCGTGTACTGGGTGAGCTGCTCCGGCTCGGTCAGCAGGGTGCCGCCGGCCGAGGAGTACGACGTCAGGTTCGCGTCGACGCCATTGAGCGGCAGGACCGCCTTGAACTTGGACAGGCTGACCGCGCCGTTGCTGACCTCCTGGCTGGTCACCACGGTGAAGCCGGCCTGGTAGTTCAGCCACAGGTTGCCGAGCTCGTTCTCGACGTTGCCCAGGCTGCCGCCACTGGTGTTGCCGTAGCCCTGGGAGAAGTCGATGTACACGGCGGCCGGCTGCTGCGGGTACGCGCCGGACAGGCCCTTAAGCTCTGGCAGCCAGCTGGTGTAGACGGGGAATCCGACGGTGTCCTTCTCGGTGCCGTCGTGAATGAAGAAGTCCTCGCCGCCGCCTTCAGGCAGGCCCATCGCGTACAGGGATATCCACGACACCGCCTTCGCGGCCAGCTGGCTGTTGTCGGGTGGCGCGGTCCACTCCTGGGCCACCTTCACGCCGTAGGCGCGGGCCAGGCTGCCGAACGTCAGCGTTAGCCCCTGCGACGAGGCGTCATCGTCGATGATCGTGACGTTGTACTGCTTGGCCAGCTGGAAGAACGTGTCCGGGTTGTTGGCGTAGGACGTCGCGTTGCCGAAGCCGCCGCCGAAGTAGTAGTACAGCGGGGTGCTCGCGGTGACGTTGCGCACGTCGGCGGTCAGCTGCCCGTAGGCCTGCTGCACGCTCCACGCCCGGAACGCCTGGAACACGCCGAACAGGGCCTGGCCCGGGGCGGCCGCGGGCACCTGGCTGAACGCGCTGTAGGAGGTGCCATTGTCGGAGTTGAACGCGGCGATGGTGCCATAGGCCCGCGGCAGGTACGTGCCCTGGAACTCGCTGATGTCGTCGGCCGCGTAGCCGCCGCCGGCGCCGTTGAGGTCCCACTGGGCGTCGAGGTAGCCGTAGTCCAAGATCGCGCCCCCGTAGCCACCGGGCTGGCTGACCGCGTTCTGGACGGTGTCCGTGACGTAGGTGAAGTACTCGGACTGCTCCGTCGGATCCCACCAGGCCGGCGCCTGGCCCTGCGCGCCACCGCTGCCGACCTCGAAGTCGCTGATCCACGGCGCGGGACTGCCGCCCCAGCCGGCCTGCCAGAAGATCGGGATGAGCTGGATTCCGGCCGCGCTGGCGTTGGCGAGCTCGGTGTCGAGCTCGCTGAAGGTGAAGGTGCCAGCCGCGGGCTCGATCGTGCCCCACGGCATGTCCAGTTCGGCGGTGGTCAGGCCGTCGGCCGCCAGTCCCGCGAAGAACGACTCCGACCAGGGGGCACCGTTGTTGTCGAAGTCAAGCTGAGTAGACCAGATCGGCGTCGTGGGGGACGAGGCCGCCCGGGCCGCCGGAATGTGGAAGCCGCCGAGCAGTATGGCCGCCATTACCAGAACGAAAAGCGGAAACAGTCGATACGGCCGGGAGGCGTGGTACCACAGCGCCGGCGCGCATGCCTTCACGCTCATGTCGCGTTCCTCCTTGAGCGCACGCGGAATGAATGGCGAGCGCCGCGGACGTGGGAAACGCCGGAGCGCCTCGCTGAGATGACTGTAAGGTTCGCAACATCGACTTGCAATATATCGACTGAAAGTCGCAAGTAATCGGCTTGTTGCAGCAACAATGAGCGGTGGCGGACCCGGTGGTGGCCGCGGGGGAGCCCGCGACGACCGGGCTGGGATACTGGGGCTCGTGAGGAAGATCGCGATCCTGGATGACTACGCCGGCGTTGCCCTGGACTACGGCGACTGGTCGGCGCTGCCCGATGACGCCGAGGTCACCGTCTACCGCGAGGCGATCGAGCCGGAGCGGCTCACGACGGAACTGTCCCGCTACGAGGTCGTCGTGATCACCCAGCAGCGGGCACGCTTTCCCCGCGCGGTGCTCGATGGCCTGCCGCGCTTGAAGCTGCTGGTCTGCAATGGCCGGACAAGCAGCGTCGTCGACCACGAGGCCAGGATCGAGCGGGGAATCCTGCTGTGCGGCACCGTCGACACGAGCCAGCCGCCCGCGGAGCGTCCCTCCCCCGGCGGCCAGCAGGCACCGCCCGGCCTGCCCGCCCCGTCGGAGCTGGCGTGGGCCCTCATCTTCGCGGTCGCGAAGCGGACCGGGATCGAGGACCGGGCCATCCGCGCCGGGGGATGGCAGACCGGCTTCCCCGTGCCGCTGGCCGGCCAGACCCTGGGCCTTCTCGGCGCGGGCCGCCTCGGCGGCGCGATGGTCCCGGTGGCGCGGGCTCTCGGCATGGACGTCGTCGCCTGGAGCCAGAACCTCACCGAGGAGCGCTGCGCTGAGCTGGGCGTGCGGCGGGTCACCAAGGAGGGGCTTGTCTCATCGGCGGACGTCCTCGGGGTCTTCCTCGTCTTCTCTGAGCGCACGCGTAACATGCTGCGCGCGGGCGACCTGGCGAGGATGAAGCCGGGATCCATCCTGGTCAACGTCTCTCGCGGCCCGATCGTCGAGGAGGAGGCCCTGGTCGACGCGCTACGCTCCGGCCACCTGGCCGGCGCTGGCCTTGACGTGTTCGACCGCGAGCCGCTGCCCGTGGGGCATCCCTTCCGGTCCCTTGACAATGTGGTTGTCACGCCACACATCGGCTACGTCACCGAGCAGCTCTTCCGGACCGCGTGGCGGCGGATGGCGCAGGACGTCGTGGCCTACCTCGAGGGATCGCCCATTCGCGTGGTCACCGATCCCGCGGACTGCCCCCCGATGGCCCCGCAGTAGGCGGGCCCGGTCAGCGGTTGACGCGGGCGCAATCCGGTTGGACCGGGCGCTACCGGGTAGTGACCCCTCATCCCACTGGCTCCCCCTGGGCAGCAACAGCAACCCGCCCGCTCAGCAGCGGGCCGTGACGAGGAGGAAGCCGGATGACGGCAGTGACCGAGGACGGGGCGCTCAGCTTCGCCCGGGACATCAGGCCCTTGTTCCGCGACAAGGACCGCGACTCGATGCGCTCTGCCTTCGACCTGTTCGATTACTCCGACGTGGCCGGTCACGCCGACGCCATCGTCGGCGCGCTGCGCAGCGGGAAGATGCCCTGCGACGGCGCATGGCCCGCCGCGCAGGTGGACAAGGTCCAGCACTGGATCGACCAGGGCAAGCCGGCCTAGCCGCGGCGACTTGCCGGTCAGTCGCCGTCGGCGGAGGGCCGCGGCGGCGGGTGCCCAGCGGGCGTCGTCACCAGGTGGAAGGGCATGCTGGTGACGACCACGCCCGGCAGGCCGCGCAGCGCGTGCCGCAGCCGGCGGGCGACGCGGTCGTGCAGGATCTGGTGCCACCAGCGGCGGGTCACGATCTCCGGGACCACGACGGTCAGCGTCAGGGCGGGCCAGTGCCGGTGCAGCGTCCAGATGTAGTTGACCAGTGGTGCCACCCTGGCGCGGTGCGGCGAGACGACGACCTCGAGCGGCAGGTGGTCACCCCAGGTCTGCCAGTAGCCGCTGAACCGCTTGGCCTCGTTCTTGGTCGGGCTGACGTGCAGCGCGAAGACCGGCTGGCCGAGCGCGGCGGCATAGGCCAGCGCCCGCATGGACGCCTGGTCAAGGACGGTAAGCGGGACGATGGTGAGGTTCGTGATCTGTCCCGGGTCTTCCGCGGTCTCCGCGGCGAGGCCGTCTCTGCCGTTCGCCTCGCTGTCGTCATCGCCTGGCCTCGCGGCGGGCACCCGGGGGGTGGCAAGCGCCGGCGGTGAGGTTCTCGTCCGGCCCTGCTCTGGCCGCAGCGCGAGCTGCTGCGCGGCTCGGTCATAGTAACGGCGTATGCGCAGCGCGGCCAGGATGATCAGCCCGATGAGGACGATCGCGACCCAGGCGCCAGAGAAGAACTTGGTGACGCCCGCGACGATGAACACGATCCCCGACATCACCGCGCCCGTGGCGTTGAACACCAGGCTGCGCCGCCAGTGCGGGTCATCACGGTGGCGCAGCCAGTGCACCACCATGCCGGTCTGGGACAACGTGAAGGCGAGGAACACCCCGACCGCGTACAGCGGCAGCAGGGCGTTGGTGTAGCCGGCGAAGGCGGCGTAGATGAGGGCCGAGATCACGGAAAGCAGCACGATGCCGTTGCGGAAGGTGAGCCGGTCGCCGATCTCCAGGAACGACCGTGGCGCCATCTTGTCCCTGGCCATCAGGTACAGCACTCGCGGGAAGTCGTTATAGGCCGTGTTCGCGGCCAGCAACAGGACCGCCGCGGTGGCCCCCTGGACGAAGATGTAGAGCGGGCCGTCGCCGAAGCTGAGGCGGGCCATCTGCGACAGGATGGTCTCGTTGGCCTTCGGCACCACCCCGGTGAGCTTGGCGATCGCGAGCACGCCGGCGAACATCACGATCAGCAGCGTGACCATGCAGGTGAGCGTGGCCCGCGCGTTGCGCCACTCGGCTGGCTTGAACGCGGGCACGGCATTGGAGATCGCTTCCATGCCGGTCATCGCGGTGGAACCGGAGGCGAAGGCGCGCAGCACAAGCAGCACGGACAGCGGCTCGGCGGCGCTCAGGTGCCGCACCGGGGGCGGCTGGAAGCCGCGGCCCGCCGCGTGCAGCAGGCCTCCGGCCACCAGGGCGGCGATAGCCAGGATGAACGCGTACGTTGGCGCGGCGAACAGGGCGCCCGCCTGCCGCACGCCGCGCAGGTTCCCTGCCAGCAGGACCACGATCACCCCCACGCCCATCCAGGTGGTCGCGGGCAGCAGGGACGGGAGGGCGGAGGTTATGGCGGCCACCCCGGAGGCGATGGAGACCGCGACCGTCATGACGTAGTCGATCAGCAGGCCAGCGGCGGCCGCCAGGCCGAGCACGCGGCCCAGGTTCTGGCTGGCGACGATGTAGGACCCGCCGCCTTGCGGGTAGGCCCGGATCGTCTGCCGGTAGGAGGTCCCGACCGCCAGCATCAAGAAGACGACGACCGCGCCGACCGGTATCGAGTACGACAGGCCGGGCAGGCCGGCCAGCACCAGGACGGTGAGGAGCGCCTCCGGCCCGTAGGCCACCGAGGACAGCGCGTCCGCCGATAGCACAGGCAGCGCCACGAGCTTGCGCATCCGCTCCATCGCGATCGCGCTCGCGTCAAGCGGCGGCCCGAGCAGCACGCGTCTCGTCAACTGGCCGACGCGCCCGGCCGCGGTGGGCGGTATCTCGGCCGAGCGCCTGGTCTCGATGGTTGGCAGTTCCCCGTCCCGGCCGGAAACGGACACCAGCCGGGTAAACCCCTCCGGCTGGAAGTCATGGGCCGGGGGGTAGGTGCCGAGCGATGGGTCGACCGGCAGCGCGTGCCGCCAGGCCCGTGGGGCGGCCGATGTCCGGTCCCACGCCCGCCCGACCTCGCGCAAGGCGGCGAGCTGGTCGGGGTCAAGCGCGGGCAGGATTGCCTCGGGCTGCGGCCGGCCGGCGTACTCGACACGATGGTCTTCACCGCCTGGCGACCTTGGAGCCGGGACACTGCCCTGCGCCTCGTCCCTTTCTGGCCCCTGGTTCGGGGAGCGCGCCGGCCGCCGGGGCACATCGCTGGTCACACCTGATTACCCCCCAGTCGTCAGCAGGGCCGGCGCCGCGTGGGGGATTAAGGGACGCTCCGCCAGCAATACCCGGAGCCAAGCGCGGCGACACGCCGCGCTGAGCACTTTCGGGGGCGCGCTCCTAGGGCATCTCGGCCGGCTGGGCCGGCTGCTTTCCCCGCGCGGGCCGCCCGGCGGGCCGCTGGATGTCGCTGCGGGTGATGACCAGGGCGGCGATGCCGATCACGACGGCGACGGTGACGACAATCGCGGTCTGGCCGTCACCAAAGCCCAGGCCGCTGAGCGAGGGTGCCTTGCTGACGTAGTCGGCGACCGACGCCCCCAGCGGCCTGGTCAGCACGTAAGCCCACCAGAAGGCGGTGATGGAGCTCAGGCCGAGGCGCCAGGCCACCGCCGGGACCATGATCGCCACGAGGAACAAGACGATCGAGGAGAAGTATCCAAGGCCCAGCGTGTTGGCGGTGAAGTCGCCGAGCGCGGTGCCCAGCGCGAAGGTCGCGAACACGGTCGACCAGTAGAACATCTCCCTGCGGCGGGTGAGGACGCTGTGGATGGACAACGTGCGCTCACTGCGGTACCAGGCGACGAAGACCCCGGCGAGGACCACGGCCCAGAGCAGCGTGGTCGCCCCGTAGGGCAGGCCGACGGTGAGGTGGAGGGTGTCCGACACGCCAGTGCCGAAGATCGCGATGGCGTAGGCCAGGAACCAGTAAGCGGCCGCGGTGTACCGGCGGGTCCGGAACTGCCAGACCAGGGCGATGGCCAGCAGGCCGAACTCGATGGCGGCCCCCACCACGTGGCTGCCGAGCGCCAGGTAGTCGGAGGTGGCCTCGCCGCCCGCGGTGGTGAGCAGCTTGACCACCCAGAACATCAGGGTGATCTCCGGCACCTTCGCCGCCACGGGCTCGGGGAAGACACGGCTGTGGCTGGTCATGTGGTTGCTTACCTCCGGTCGCTGGCCTGTTAGCCGGGCATCTGGGGGGCTTTCTGCCGCGGCGCGAGGTCTCGCGCCTGGCGGTGGAGGGGCAAGGTCAACGGGCCACAGCGGACGGCCCGGCAACGTTTATCCTGATCCTCCGGCGTCCACGATATGGTCGCGGCCCGCCGCCGTGCTACCTACCCAAGGACGAAGATCCCCGCCATAACTCATCCTCAAGTCGGATATGAGTGCGAGGTACCCTGCGGTTAACTGACGTGCGGAGGACACGAAATGGGGATCATGACCGACTACGCCAGTGGGCAGTGGACCTCGCTCCAGCCACCGCAGGAAATCACCGGGGGCATGTTCAGCCGGGGGCGCGACATCGTCCGCACCCACCCGCTGGCAACCGACGCGCTGCTGGCCGCCGTGCTGCTCGCGTTGTCCACCGTGTGGCTTGGCGGGTCGGGCTCGGCCACGCCCGGAGCGGTGATCGTGCAGACGGTGCTGGTCGCCACCGTGGCGATCCGCCGTGCCTGGCCGTCGGCGGTCTTCCTGCTCGCCTGCGCGGCCGCGTTCGCCCAGTGGCTGTTCGCCGTCCCGCTGATCGGGGACGGGGCACTGCTCATCTGCCTGTACACGGTGGCGGCCCACCAGTCGCGGATCAGGGCGGCGCTCGCCGCGGGCCTGCTTGAGGTGGGTGCCTTCATGGCCACGCTGAAGTGGGAGCCGGCTGACACCACGCTGCGCTCCCTGCTGTTCCTGACCGGCACCGTGGTCGCGGCGCTGTTCGCGGGGCTGGCCGTCGCCTCAGGCAGCAGGTACCTGGCCTGGATGGACGAGCGCGCCCGGCGGCTGGCGGTGGAGCGGGACCAGCAGGCGGCGATCGCCGCGGCCGCCGAGCGCACCAGGATTGCGCGCGAGCTGCATGACATCGTGTCGCACAGCCTGTCGGTGGTGATCACGCTGGCCGATGCCGCGGCCGTGGTCAGCCGGTCCGATCCGGGCCGCGAGGCCATGACCGAGGTCTCGGAGGCCGGCCGGCAGGCCCTGTCGGACATGCGCGCGATGCTCGGACTGCTGCGCACCGACGACCCGCCCGCTGACCTGGCCCCGCAGCCTGGCCTTGAGCAGCTCGGCCCGCTCATCGAGCGGGTCCGCGCGACCGGTCTCGCCGTCGACCTTGACATCGAGGGAGCGGCCTTCCCGCTGGGCGCGGCGGCCGGGCTGACCGCCTACCGCATCGTCCAGGAGGCACTGACCAACACGATCCGCCACGCCGCGGCCCGGCATGCGCGGGTCACCATCCGCTATGACGCGCCCCGCGTCCAGCTGCGGGTGGCCGACGACGGCACCGCCGTGGCCGCCAGCGGGCACCAGGGGCATGGCATCAGCGGGATGCGCGAGCGGGCCGCCCTGCATGACGGCACCGTGGCCGCCGGGCCCGGCCCGGACGGTGGCTGGCTCGTCGCCGTCACCTTGCGCCCGCGCCCGGGGGCGGTGGCGCCGTGAGCATCCGCGTGCTCCTGGCCGACGACCAGCCGCTGCTGCGACGCGGGTTCCGCATGATCATCGAGGCCGAGGACGACCTGACGGTGACCGGGGAGGCAGGCGACGGCGGCGAGGCCGCCGACCTCGCCCGGCGGAGCCCGCCTGACGTGGTGCTGATGGACATCCGGATGCCGAACACCGATGGCATCGAGGCGACCCGCCGCATCGTCGCCGCCAACCCCGCCGTGCGGGTGCTGGTGCTGACCACGTTCGACCTCGATGAGTACGCCTTCGGCGCGCTGCGCGTGGGAGCCAGTGGCTTCCTGCTCAAGGACGTGCGCCCGGCTGAGCTGATCAGCGCCATCCGGACGGTCGCGGCGGGCAACGCGGTCGTCTCGCCCCGGGTCACCCGCCGCCTGCTTGAGGAATACGCACAGGTAATGCCCGTCCCCGCCGGGCAGCAGGCCGAGCGCTACCCGCAGCTGTCCGCACTGACCGAGCGGGAAGGCGAGGTACTTCAGGCGGTGGCTCGCGGGCTTTCCAACGCCGAGATCGCCGCGAAGCTGTTCGTGTCTGAGACTACGGTCAAGTCTCATGTCGGGCGGATCCTGGCCAAGCTCGGCCTGCGTGACCGGATACAGATCGTGGTGCTGGCCTACGAGGCCGGCCTGGTCCGGCCGGGGACGCTCAGCTGACGGGGACGCCCAGCTGACGGGGACGCCGCCCCCGGCGAGCCCGTACCGCCGTGGGCTGGGCTGGCCGGCCGCAACGCCTAGCGATCACGGGTCTATCGTCGCGCAGTCCGTTTTGGTTAGATAGAAGTCGATGATCCGTATTGCCTTTGCCGGGACGGGCAACATCGCGCGGGTTCACGCCAGGGACCTCGCGGGCCCGGTCGCCGACGGCACCGCCGCGCTGGTCGCGGCCACGGACGCCGATGCCGGCCCGCTCGCAACCTTCGCCGCGGAGTTCGGCATCCCCGCGACCTACCCCAGCCTCGCTGAGCTGCTGGAGCGCGAGCAGGTGGATCTCGTCCACCTGTGCACGCCGCCGGGCACGCATCACCCGCTGGCGCTGGCCTGCCTGCGCGCGGGGGCGAGCGTGCTGGTGGAGAAGCCGCCGGCGATCAGCCTCAGGGAATTCGACGAGATCGCCTCGGCTGAGGGCGGCCCGCCGTGGTTCGCGACCGTCTTCCAGCATCGCTTCGGCCTGGGCCAGCGCCGCCTCAAGGCGCTCGCCAGCCAGCCAGGCGGCCCGCTCGGCCGGCCGCTGCTCGCGATCTGCCACACCACCTGGTACCGCGGCCAGGCCTACTTTGACGTGCCATGGCGAGGCCGATGGGAGACCGAGGGCGGCGGGCCGACGATGGGGCACGGCATCCACCAGATGGACATGCTGCTTGACGCGCTGGGCGACTGGTCCCAGGTGTCCGCCATCACCAGGACCCAGGCCCGGCGCATGCCGACAGAGGACCTGTCGCTCGCCCACGTCACCTTCGCAAGCGGCGCGGCCGCCAGCATCGTCAACAGCGTTCTCTCCCCGCGCGAGGAGTCCTACCTGCGGTTCGACTTCGAGCACGCCACCGTCGAGCTCAGCCACCTGTACGGGTACGGCGATGACGACTGGCGGGTCACCGCGGCCGAGGACCGCCAGGACGTGCTCAGCGCCTGGAAGCAGGCGTGGCCCGCGGCCGGATCGCAGCCGCGAGGCCGCAGCGGCCACGCGGCCCAGTTCCGCGCGGTGCTGGCGGCGCTGGCGGCCGGCCAGCCCCCGCCGGTCCGGCCCGCGGAGGCCCGCCGCACCCTGTCCCTGGTCGCCGCCATCTACGCCTCGGCCCTCACCGGCCACCCGGTCACGGCCGAGGATCTCGCGCCACCCGCGCCGTTCTACGCCGCGATGAACGGAAGGCAGGCTCCGCCATGATGACCCTCACGGCCGACGACGAAGGCACCACGCTCACCGCCGGGTGGGACGGCCGGGACCTGTTCCGCTACGTCTACCGGCCGCAGGACCCGCAACTGGAGTCGCCTCGCCCCTACTTCCACCCGCTCGCCACCCTCGGCGGGGACGTGGTCACGGTCTGCCGGCCGCACGACCACGTCTGGCACAAGGGCCTCGCGCTGTCCCTGCCGAACGTCGGCCCGGACAACTTCTGGGGCGGCCCGACCTTCCGTGACGGCGGCTACGTGCAGCTTCCCAACGACGGTGCCATGTGCCACGTCGCCTTTGACCAGGCCAGCGCGAGCGACGGTCAGGCCCGCGTGGCCGAGCGGCTCACCTGGATCACCCAGGCCGGCCAGCCGGTGATCACCGAGCGCCGCCAGTTCACCGCGGTCGCCTGGCCCCACGAGCGCGCCTGGGGGCTGAGGTTCCGCACCACCTGGACCAACAGCACGGACAGCGTCCTGGTCTTCGGCAGCCCGACCACCGAGGGACGGCCCAACGCCGGGTATGGCGGCCTGTTCTGGCGCGGCCCGAGGTCGTTCACCGGCGGACGGGTCAGCCTGCCCGGCGAGTCGGGCGGCGATGACCTCATGGGCCGCCGCGCCCGCTGGCTCGCGTTCACTGGCCGTCACGATGGGCACGGCCGCTGGTCAACCCTGGTCTTCACCGACGACCCGGCCAACTTCAGCTCGCCCAGCCAGTGGTTCGTCCGCAGCACGCCGTTCGCCGCGGCTTGCCCCGCGCCGTTCTTCGACAAGACGCACGAGCTGCCCGCGGGGCACGAGCTGACCCTGCGCTACGGCCTCGCCATCGCCGACGGCGACCGCGACGCCCCCGCCTGCGCCGTGCTGGCCGAGATGGCAGGTGCCCTTTCATGACCCCCGCCTTCCCCGGCTCGACCGGGCTCACCGTGCTTGACGTCTACGACTGGGCTGCCCCGGACGGGCTGCGCGGAGGGTCGGCCCATGTCCACCTGGCCTCGGCCGAGGGCTACCTGGTGGTCTCGGGCGCCGGGGAACTGCAGACCCTGGGCGTGCGCGGCTACGCGGCCACCGCGCTGCGCCCGGGCGACTGCGTCTGGTTCACGCCTGGCACCATCCACCGCCTGGTCAACGACGGCGGCCTGCGGCTCGCCATCGTCATGCAGAACGCCGGCCTGCCCGAGCACGGCGACGCCGTGCTGACCTTTCCGCCCGGCATCCTGGCCGACCAGGTGGCCTACGCCGAGGCGGCGACGCTGGCAGGCGAGCCGGGTGACGGCGAGCTGGCCCGGCAGGCACGCCGCCGCGCGTCGCTCGCCGTCGAGGGGTACCTGGCGCTTCGCGACGCGGTGGCCGACAGCGGCCCTGGCGCGCTTGAGGACTTCTTCGCCGCCGCGCTGCGCCTGAAGGCCGCGCTTGTCCCGGACTGGCGCGACCGCTGGCGGGCCGGCGCGCTCGCCGCCGCCGAGCAGACCGGGGCTCACCTTCAGGAGATCGCCGCCACCGTGCCGGGCCACCTCACCCAGGCCGGCCTGTGGCGCATCGACGCTCCCGCTTCGGCGGCGGCACCGGGCGCGACCGCCCGCGACACCCGCGGCTACGGCATGTGCGGCCGCCTCACCACGTATCCGGCCGCCAGCGCGACCCGCCTCCTTTAGCCGCCCGCGCTGGCGGCAGGCCTGCGCAGCCCGCCGATCCCTGGGACCCGGCCCTCCGAAATTCTCGGGGACATGTTTCGGTAGCGACTGCCCATGTCGCCTCGCAATTACATGATTTGCGGTGTTGACCTTCCTCATTAATGAATTTACGCTGAGGATCACTCACTGGTAAACATTTCCGAAACTTTCGGTGAATCGTCCCGCGACGGCATCCATCGAGGGAGATGGCGTGTGAATCGGCAACGGCATCGCGTGCGCCGCAGCTGGCGGGTGACCCTCCGCCGGGACTGGCAGCTCTACTCGCTCGCCGTCGTGCCGCTGCTGTTCTTCGCCGTCTTCCGGTACCTGCCGATGATCGGGAACGTCATCGCGTTTCGTCAGTACCTGCCAGGCGGCCCGCTCTTCGGCGTGCAGTGGGTCGGGTTCTACTACTTCGACCAGGTGATCCACGACCCGACTTTCTGGCAGGTCTTCTTCAACACGCTGATCCTGGGCGGGCTGACCCTGGTGTTCGGCTTCCCCGCGCCCATCATCCTCGCGCTGCTGCTGAACGAGGTGCTCAGCCGCGGGGTGAAGCGGTTCGTGCAGAGCGTCTCCTACCTGCCGCACTTCCTGTCCACCGTGGTGGTCGCGGCGATCATGATGCAGGGCCTGCAGGCCACCGGGGTCGTCAACCAGGCGCTTGGCTGGCTTGGCCACTCGCCGATCGAGTTCCTGCAAGACCCCGGCTGGTTCCGCAGCGTCTACGTGTCCTCGGAGATCTGGCAGTACGCCGGCTGGGGCACCATCCTCTACCTGGCCGCGCTCACCACGATCGACCGGCAGCTGTATGAGGCGGCCATGATCGACGGCGCCAGCCGATGGCGGCAGACCTGGCACATCACGCTGCCCGGCATCCGCCCGATGATGATCGTGGTCCTGATCCTCGACATCGGGACGTTCATGTCGGTCGGCTTCGAGAAGATCCTGCTGATCTACAACCCGCTGACCTACCCCACGGCCGACGTGATCTCCACCTACCTATACCGGGTCGGCATCGTCAGCGGCAGCTTCAGCTACGCCGCGGCGATCGGGCTGTTCGAGGCGGTGATCGGGCTGACGCTGGTGCTGGTGACGAACACCTTCGCCCGCCGGGTGGTGGGAGTGAGCCTGTGGTAGGCGAGTCAGTCGTCACTGGGGGCGCGCCCGCGAGCCGCCGCCGGGCGCGGCCCTGGCCGCCGCAGGGTCCCGGCTACCAGGCGTTCCGCGTGCTCAACGGGATCGTGCTGTTCCTGGTCGTGGCCGCGGTGCTGTACCCGTTCCTGAACGTCCTGGCCCAGTCGTTCAGCTCCGAGAGGTACATCGACGCCGGGCAGGTCAACCTGTGGCCGCGTGGCTGGAACGTCACCACGTACGAGCACGTGATGAGCGACCCGCTGTTCTGGAACAACTACCGCAACACCGTCTTCTACACCGTGATCTCCACTGCGGTCGCGATGACCGTTACCACCACGTACGCCTACGTGCTGTCCAAGAGGCAGCTGCGCGGGCGCAAGGTCCTGATCGGGATCGCCGTCGTCACCATGTTCTTCAACGGCGGCATCATCCCCAACTACGTGCTGGTCAGCTACCTGCACCTGCGCGACACCGTGTGGGCCATCGCGCTACCCAACGCGGTCAGCGTCTTCAACCTGCTGGTGATGAAGGCGTTCTTCGAGAACATGCCGCCCGAGCTCGAGGAGGCGGCGGCGGTCGACGGCATGGACACCTACCGCATCTTGTGGCGCATCGTGGCGCCGCTGTCCAAGGCGGTGATCGCGACGATGACGCTGTTCTACGCGGTCGCGTTCTGGAACTCCTGGTTCTCCGCGTTCCTCTACATGGACAACCAGGGCCTGTTCACCGTCACCGTCTACCTGCGCAACATCGTCGACTCGGTCACCAGCGTGGCCAGCGGCCAGCTGTCGGCCGGCACCCAGGTCCAGATCGCGGCCAACATCCAGGCGGTGACCGTGGTGCTCGTCGCCGTCCCTGTCCTGCTCATCTACCCGTTCATCCAGCGCTACTTCGTCTCCGGCGTCATGCTCGGCGCCGTTAAGGGATAGGAAGGAAGGAGCTCCCTTCATGCCCCAGCCATCCAGACGCCAGTTCCTCGCGGGCGCAGGCGCGGGCGCCGCCGCGCTCGCCATAGCAGGCTGCAGCAATGCCCCCAGCAGCTCCGCGCCGGCCAGCCAGGCCGGCGCCATGAAGAACTACCAGGCGGGCACCCAGTTCAAGGCCACCGAGCCGGTCACCTTCACGATCGCGATGCTCAGCAACCCGGCCTACGCCTACAACGCCAACTGGCCGTTCTTCAAGTACCTGAAGCAGCTGACCAACGTCAGCTTCAGCTCCACCGTGATCCCGTACGCGGACTACAACACCAAGGTCAGCGCGCTGATCAACGCCGGCCAGGCGCCGACGATCATCCCGAAGGTCTACCCGGGCGAGGAAGACCAGTACGTCGCGGGCGGCGCGATCCTCGCCGTCAGCGACTACGTCCACCTCATGCCGAACTTCCAGGCCAAGGTGGCCAAGTGGAGCCTGCAGGGGAACCTGGACACGCTGCGGCAGTCCAACGGCAAGTTCTACCTGCTGCCGTGCCTGATGGAGAACGTCTGGCAGGACTACACGCTGGGCGTCCGCACCGACATCCTCGACAAGCTCCGGATACCCACGCCGGGCACGTGGGCCGGCGTGCAGTCGATGATGCTGGCGATGAAGGCCGCCCACCCCGGCCACTATCCGCTCTCCGACCGGTGGAACCAGCCGACCCCGGGCGGCAACTTCCTCAACATCCTGTCGGCGGCGTACGGCACCGCCGCCGGCTGGGGCTACCAGGATCCGGGCAACGGCGCCTACTGGGACTCCAGCTCCGGTGCCTACGTGTTCGCCGGGGCGATGCCGCAGTACAAGGCGATGGTCCAGTTCGCCGCCACGATGTACAACCAGGGGCTCATCGACCCGGAGAGCTTCACCCAGGCCGACACCCTCGCGCTGCAGAAGCTCGTCTCGGGCAAGTCCTTCGTGATCAGCGAGAACGCCCAGTACGTGGTCACCGACCAGCAGGCGCTGCCGGCCGGCCAGACGATCGCGAAGCTCCCGCTGCCGGCCGGGCCACTCGGGAAGGTGCTCCCGCCGAACGCCTCCACCCGGATCGCCTCCGGAGCCGGGGTCGTCGTGTCGAGCAAGGCGCTGACCAGTCCTCACTTCACCGCCCTCATGCAGTTCCTCGACTGGCTGTACTACTCAGACGCGGGCCAGCTGTTCGCCAAGTGGGGCGTGGCGGGCCTCACCTACACCGGCAGCGTCGCCGACGGCACTTTCAAGCTGGAGCCGGACGTGGACTGGGCCGGGCTCAACCCGGCGGGCAAGAAGGAGCTGAACGTCACCTACGGGTTCTTCAACGGGGTGTTCACCACCTACACCGGGTCCACCCAGCTCCTTGACACCCAGTTCCCCCCGGCCGAGCTGGCATTCCAGAAGACCATGGCCGCCTGGACGACCTCGCCGGTGCCCCCGCCCGCCCCGCTGACCACCGCTCAGCAGCAGCAGGTGACGCTGACCGGCACCACGCTGATGGACACCGTCCAGTCGCAGACGCTGGAGTTCATCACCGGCAAGCGCCCCATGTCCCAGTGGGACTCCTACGTCAGCTCGCTGAGCTCCGCGGGCGGCACCCAGCTCGCGTCCACCTACAACGGCGCCTACCAGGCCTACAAGAAGAAGTACGGCTGACGGTGGCGGGCGCCGGCTTCGGGACCGGCCCGCTCGCGCGGGCCTCGGCCCTGGTGTACACGCTGCTGGTGACCGAGGGGCTGCTGCTGTTCGCCAGCGCGCCTGGGCTGGTGCCGCTGCTGCTGCTCGGCGGGAGCGCGAGCAACCTGCCGCTGGACGCGGCCTGCCTGCTGCCGGCGGGCCCGGCCGTGTCCGCCGCGCTGTTCGTGCTGTGGCGCCCGCCGGGGGACCTGGCCGACCTGCGCCCCGCGGCGGCCTTCTGGCGTGGGTACCGGCTCAACGTGGCCGGAGTGCTGCGCCTGTACCTGCCCTGGCTGGCCGCGATGACGATGGTGGCCATCGGCCTGGCCTACGGCGGCGCCGCCGGCGTGCCCGGCTGGTGGCGAGCGCTGCTGGTGGTCATCGCGGTGGCGGGCACCCTGTGGCTGGCCAACGCGCTGGTGATCACCTCGCTGTTCGCGTTCCGCGCGGTGGACGTGGCCCGGCTCGCCGCCTACTTCCTGGGCAAGACGCCGCTGGTCGCGCTGGGCAACGCCGGGGTGCTGATCGCCGGCGCGCTGGTGACCGCCTTCGGCACCGAGCCGGTGGCGATGCTGCTCGCCGCGGTCGGGTGCCTGGCGCTGCGCGCTAGCTCCCAGCCCATGATCGAGCAGGTTCGAGAGCGGTTCACCGCGTGAGCGGGGCCACGCCGGGCGAGCGGATGGACGCGTTCCGCGCGAGGGTCGGCGGGATCGCGTTCGGCGGTGACTACAACCCCGAGCAGTGGGATCGCGCTACCTGGGACGAGGACATCGCGCTGATGGGTGAGGCCGGGGTCAACCTGGTGACCGTGGGCGTGTTCGCCTGGGCCTCGCTGGAGCCGGAGCCTGGCCGGCTCACCTTCGGCTGGCTCGATGAGGTCATGGACCTGCTGCACGCGGGCGGGATCAGCGTGGACCTGGCCACCCCCACCGCGGCCCCGCCGGCCTGGCTGGCCTACGAGCACCCCGACACGCTGCCGGTGGCCGACGATGGCTACGTACTCGGCTTCGGGAACCGGCTCCAGTTCGACCCCACCTCCGCCGTCTACCGTGCCCGCGCCGCCGCGATCACCGACGCTCTCGCGCGGCGCTACTCTGACCATCCCGCGCTGGCCATGTGGCACATCGGCAACGAGTACGGGCCGGTCGCCTACAACGCGAGCACCGCCTCGTCATTCCGCGCGTGGCTCAGGGAAAGGTACGGGGACCTGGAGTCGCTCAACGACGCCTGGTACACGCGCTTCTGGAGCCAGCGCTACACCTCCTGGGACCAGGTGTGCCCGCCGGAGCAGCCGAGGTCGTGGTCGAATCCGGCCCGCCGGCTTGACTTCGCGCGCTTCACCTCCGACGTGCTGCTCGAGTGCTTCACCGCCGAGCGCGACATCGTGCGCCGCTACCGCGACGACATCCCGGTGCTCACCAACTTCATGCCGTTCTACCGGCGGGCGGACTACTGGCGCTGGGCCGCGCACGAGGACGCGGTCGCGCTGGATATCTACCCCGATCCGGGCACGGACGACTCCCGGGTCGGCGCCGCCCTCGCCTTCGACCTGACGCGATCGCTGCTCGGGCGGTCCTGGATCCTCATGGAGCAGGCCACAAGCGCTGTCTCGCAGTGGCGGGTGAACGCACCCAAGCGGCCAGGCCGGATGCGCCTGGGCTCCTACCAGGCCCTCGCGCACGGGGCCGATAGCGTGCTGTTCTTCCAGTGGCGGGCGGGCCGGGGCGGGCACGAGCGGTTCCACTCGGCGATGCTGCCGCACTCGGGGACCGGGTCGCGCACCTGGCAGGAGGTGGCGGCCCTGGGCCGCGAGCTGCCGCGGGTCGGGGCCGTGGCGGGGACCGTCTCGCGGGCGCGGATCGCGCTCTACCACGACTGGGACTCCATGTGGGGCCTGACCCTGACCCACGGCCTGCCGCGCAACGACTTCGACTACCTGGCGCTGGTCACCAGCCACTACCGGCCGCTGCTCGCGGCGCACCACGCGGTCGACCTGGTCAGCGGGGCGTCCGACCTGAGCGGCTATGACCTGGTGATCGTGCCAAGCGCCTACCTGGTGAGCGACCGGTTCACCACGGCGCTTGAGGAGTTCGTGGCGGCCGGCGGCACGCTGGTGTGCTCGTTCTTCTCCGGCGTCGTCGACGAGCGCAACCAGGTGCGCCAGCCCGCCTATCCCGGGGCGTTCCGCCGCCTGATCGGCGCCTACATCGACGAGTACTGGCCGGCCAGGGAGGGGGAGTCGTTCGCGGTGACCTTCGCTGATGGCGCGACGTTCAGCGCGGACTGGTGGGCCGAGTCCATTCACCCCACCTCGGCGCGGGCCGTCGCGAGCTACGCCGGCGGGGACCTCGCGGGCCGTCCGGCCGTGCTGCTCAACGAGCTCGGCACCGGTCGGGTCATCTACATCGGGACGCGACTGGAGGGCACCGGCCTGGCCGCCACGCTCCAGCGGGCGGCCCGGGTGGCCGGCGTGGCGCCTGTGGTGACCGGGGCGCCCGAGTTTGTCGAGGCGACCCGGCGGGCGGGGGAGCGCGCGAGCTTCCTGTTCCTGCTGAACCACTGCGACGGCTCGCCGGCGAGGCTGCAGGTCGAGCCGGGTGGCATCGACCTGATCACAGGGAACCCCGTGGACGGGCCGCTTGAGCTGCCCCCGCTGGGGGTGGCGGTGGTGCAGTACCCGCTCGGTCGCGACGGCGCGGGCGGTGCTGGCCAGCCTGCTCGCGCAGGGCGGCGGCCGGACACTGGGACGGGACGTTCCGCATAAATTTGAACTCAAAATATTTGACTACGAAGTTCTTATTGGGGCACACTGGGGCGCGTGCCGCCAGAACCGTCCCAAGGCCAGCTAACGGACCCGGCCCGCCCGCCAGGAGGAGACGCTGGCGAGCCCTGGCAACCGCGCTTCGGCTGCGGCGAGGTCCCCGAGGACGCGCCGCTGCCCGTGATGATGATCCTCGCCTCCCGGCTGATGGGCGGGTTTTACGGCGAGACCGTGCGCCGCGCCGGGGTAAGGATGTCGCCGGCCGGGCTTGGCGTGCTGCGGTTGCTCGTCGCCAAGGACGGGCTCAAGTCCTCGGAGGTCGCGGTCAGGGCCGGCTCAAGCCCGGGCACGATCACCGCGGTCGTGAACACGCTGACCAGGGAGGGCTACGTGAAGCGCCGCCCTGACGCCAGCGACCGCAGGGTCATCAGGCTCTATCTCACGAGCAAGGGCCGGGCCGCCTGTGACGCGTACACGGAGGTGGCCGGCCCGATGTGGCGGCACGCGTTTGATTTCCTGTCCGACGAGGACGAGCCAGTCGTCCGGAGGTTCTTCGTGGAAATGATCAGAAACTTCAGCAAGCTGGCCAGCGAAGGGGGCGGCGCGTGACCGTCGGCCTCAGCGGCACCCTTACCAGGCAGCCGCCGGGCGACGCGGGCGGTGCGGTGGCCGCGGCGATCCGCACCGAGGGCCTGCGCAAGACCTATAAGTCCTCCCGCGGCGACGTCGAGGCGGTGCGCGGCGTTGACCTCGACATCCCCCAGGGCGAGTTCTTCGGCCTGCTCGGGCCGAACGGTGCGGGCAAGTCCACCACGATCGGCATGCTCACCACCCTGGTCGCCCCCACCGGCGGCCGGGCCTGGGTGGCCGGTCATGACGTGGCCAGGGACACCGTCGCCGTCAAGCGGCGCATCGGGGTCGTCACCCAGAACAACACCCTCGACATGCAGCTCACGGTCTCGGAGAACCTCCAGTTCAGGAGTCGCTTCTTCGGCCTGCCCGCCAAGGTCGCCGCCAGCCGGGCCGCCCAGCTGATTGACGCCTTCGGCCTGGGCGACCGCCGCAACGCGATGGCCGACCAGCTATCTGGCGGCCAGGCCAGGCGGCTGCTCATCGCCCGCGCGCTGGTGCACCGGCCCGACGTGCTGTTCCTCGACGAGCCAACGGCCGGCCTGGACCCGCAGACCCGGGTTAACCTCTGGGACATCCTCAGGGTGCTGCACGAGTCCGGCCAGACGGTGCTGCTCACCACGCACTACATGGAGGAGGCCGACGCGCTGTGCGACCGGGTCGCGGTCATCGACCACGGCAAGGTGCTGGCCTTCGGTACCCAGCAGCAGCTCAAGGACGACGCCGGCGCCGACACGATCGTGACCGTCCGCCTTGACGCCGCCATCCCTTCCGACTTTGCCGAACGGCAAGGCCTGGCCGTCCTGCCCGGCGTGAGCCGGGTAGAGGCCGACGGCGACCAGCTCCGCGTCTTCAGCCGCGAGCCCGAGGGGCTGCTCGGCACGCTGGTGTCCATGGCGACCGCGCAAGGCCTGCACATCCGCGACGCCTCCGAGCAGAAGCCGAGCCTTGAGACCGTCTTCCTCACCCTGACCGGCCGCGAGTAGGCGTTCATCGGCGCGCTCATCGTGCTGCCAGTGACCGCGTTCGTTCACGCCGCCGGGCAGGGGCCGCACATCCACGTGTCCGACTGGCTGGTGTTCGTGCTGGTGATGATCGGCGCCTCAACGGTGACCGCGTCGATGGGCCGGCCGGGCTTTCCCGCTGGCCGCGGGGAAGCCCGGCTCACGGGTAAGGTGTACCTAGCCGTGGCGGGGATTTTGCCTGCCGCGCGACCTGCTATAGTTTGAGAACTGACCGGCTCGGCGCCGTGTGTGCCGGGCATGCAAGCGGAGGACCACCTCCCACCTGGCTGGCCGCAAGGCTGGCGGGTTCGGTGCGGTGTGGTTGTGTGTTCATAACAGGGTGCTCGTGAGGCTTCACGACACTACGTGGGGAACATCACAGCCGCTACCGTAGTTGTGGTACCCCGTAGCCGTCTGCTTACGAACAAGCAGCGCGCATGCGGGGTTTTTCCGTTATGCGCGGTCGCGGCAACAGCGTTGTCACAAGACAGTGCCGCCGGACCGGCCGGCGGCTGCAGATGAGGCTTATGGAGGTCACATCAGCGCCGAAACGCGTATCAACGAGCGCATCCGCTCTCCGGAAGTCCGCCTCGTCGGGGCCAAGGGAGAGCAGATCGGGATCGTCTCGATAACCGAGGCACTCCGGCTGGCCCAGGAGGCTGACCTTGACCTGGTCGAGGTGGCGCCCACGGCTAGGCCGCCGGTCTGCAAGCTCATGGACTACGGCAAGTTCAAGTACGAGTCCGCGGTCAAGGCCAGGGAATCGCGCAAGAACCAGACGCAGACGATCGTCAAGGAGATCAAGCTCCGCCCCAAGATCGACCCGCACGACTATGGCACCAAGAAGGGCCATGTCGAGCGGTTCCTCAAGGCGGGCGACAAGGTCAAGGTGACGATCATGTTCCGCGGGCGCGAGCAGTCCCGTCCAGAGCTTGGCTTCCGGCTCCTGCAGCGGCTCGCCGACGATGTCCAGGAACTCGGCTTCGTTGAGTCCCAGGCCAAGCAGGACGGCCGGAACATGATCATGGTGCTCGGCCCGCACCGCAAGAAGGTCGAGACGGCCAAGGCCAGCCAGCAGCAGGCACAGCCGGCCCCGGCTACGGCACCGCGACCGGTGCCGAGCCAGCGCCCGGCGGCGGCCGAGCCGGCCCCGGCAGCCTCGGCCGCGGAACCGGGCGACGCATAGCGCGCTGACCCTCGGGGGGTACGGGGGCGTTCCCCCCGGACGTTAGCTGAGACCGCCCGGTGCGGTGTCACGCCTGACATCGCACCGGGCGGCCATTGAGGGCTGTCCACCGTGGACAGCACCAGACGGATTGGAGACTCGGCGACCATGCCGAAGATGAAGACCCACAGCGGCACCGCCAAGCGGTTCAAGATCACCGGAAGCGGCAAGATCATGCGCCGTCGCGCCAACCGCAACCACTTGTTCGAGCACAAGTCCTCCCGCGTCACGCGGCGGCTGGCTGGCGAGCAGGAGCTCGCGCCGAACGACGTTCGCGAGATCAAGCGGCTGCTTGGCCGCTAGCACCGGCCGGGGGACCACCCCCGCTCCCCCGAGGGCGCGAGCCTTCAGGGCACCGCCTTCCCCGACGCGATGACGAGACCATAGGAGATCAAGCAAATGGCACGCGTGAAGCGGGCACTTAACGCCCAGAAGAAGCGCAGGGTTACGCTCGAGCGGGCGAGCGGCTACCGCGGTCAGCGGTCCCGGCTGTACCGCAAGGCCAAGGAGCAAGTGCTCCACTCCATGACGTATGCCTACCGCGACCGCAAGGACCGCAAGGGCAACTTCCGCCGGCTGTGGATCCAGCGCATCAACGCCGCCGCGCGCGCGAACGGGCTCACCTACAACCGCTTCGTCCAGGGCCTCAAGGCCGCGGGCGTGGAGGTCGACCGCAAGGTCCTGGCCGACCTCGCGGTGACCGACGAGGTCGCCTTCGCGGCCCTGGTCGAGGTCGCCCGCGCGGCGCTGCCGCAGACCGCGGCGGCCTGACGGCAGCACGCCGTACAAACACCCGATGGCCCTGACGACGACCGAGTACGGTACCGCGAGCAACGCGCGGCTTAAGGCCGCTCGGCGGCTGACCAAGCGGGCATTCAGGCAGCGCGAGCGGGCCTTCCTCGCGGAAGGCCCGCAGGCCGTGAGCGAGGCGCTCGCGATGGGTGCGCCCGTCACGGACCTGTTCGTCACGGCACCCGCCCAGGCCAGGCACGCGACGCTGGTCGCCCGCGCGGCTGGCGCCGGGATCAGCGTCCAGGTCGTCAGCGGCGAGGTCATGACTGAGCTCAGCGGAACCGTCACGCCCCAGGGGCTGCTGGCCGTCTGCGGGTTCATCGACGTGCCACTGGCCACGATCACGACGCCAGGCGCCGGCACGGCACCAGGCCTCATCGCGATCCTCGCCAACGTCAGGGACCCAGGGAACGCGGGCACCGTGCTGCGCGCCGCCGACGCGGCCGGGGCGGACGCGGTGGTCTTCTCCGACGCCTCCGTCGACCCCTACAACGGCAAGTGCGTGCGGGCCAGCGCCGGGAGCCTGTTCCACCTGCCGGTCGTCGCACTGCCCGGGGAAGCACTGCCCGGGGAGGCACTGCCCGGAGAAGCACTGCGGCTGCCCCAGGCGATCGCCGAGCTGCGGGCCTCGGGACTGACGGTCATCGCCGCTGACGGGCGGTCAGGGCGCACGCTGGACGACCCCGGGGCGCGCGAGCTGCTGCGCGGGCCCACCGCCTGGCTGTTCGGCAACGAGGCCTGGGGGCTGCCGCCCGAACTGCTCGACCTCGCCGACTCCGCGCTGGCGGTGCCGATCTACGGCAAGGCCGAGAGCCTCAACCTCGCGACCGCCGCCGCGGTCTGCCTGTACGCGTCCGCGTCCGCGCGGCGCTAAGAGACCAGGAGTTGAGCGTGCCCTGTTTTTCTGTGCGGCCGGCGCCGCGCGAAGAGCGTGGCAAAGAACTCCGCACGGCACTATATGATTACTATGCGTTGCGCGCCTTAATGGTGCGTGCGCGAATCCCTGTGGTATTCGGTATTTGTCTTACAACCTAGAAACAACCCGCAGAAATCCGGCGTGAGGGACTGTCCCGATTGGGGTTTCCCGCGCTAGAGTCTGTTCACATTCCGTCACCCGCGCCGGGTCCTCCCCACCCAAACGGCGCGGCCCCCATATGGGACGGAGGCGTCGCTGTCGTGGATGGGAGCATTGCCGGCCGGGAGCCCGCCGGCGATCCTGGTTCCGGGCCTGGGCACCACCAGCACCATGGCCAGCCCGCTGAGCCGGGCTGGGTCACCGCTGACGAGCTGCCCGACGGCCTGGTAGTCGCCGACGACACCGGCCGCGTCGTCTTGTTCAACCGGGCCGCGGCCCGGCTGACCGGGACCGCGCCTGCGGACGCCATCGGCAAGTTCGTCCACGACGTGCTGCCCTTCCGTGACGCCGACGACCGTGACTGGTGGCTGTTCGTCGACCCTTACGAGGGCCTGGCGACCCGAACTCGCCACCCGGAGCGCTCCCTTTTCCTGCCGGACGGCAGCGAGCTGCTCGTCACCGTCGGCTACGTGCGTGACGGCGAGCGCGGCGGCCCCGTGCAGCGGCTCGTCGTGTCGCTGCGCGGCAACCAGGCCCGCGCCCGCCTCGAGCGCAGCCGGGCCGAGCTGGTCTCCACCGTGGCCCACGAGCTCCGCTCCCCGCTGACCAGCGTGAAGGGGTTCACCGCTACGCTGCTGAGCAAGTGGCACCGGTTCACCGACGACCAGAAGCGGGTCATGCTCGAGACGGTCAACGCCGACGCCGACCGGGTCACCCGGCTGATAACCGAGCTGCTTGACGTGTCACGGATCGAATCCGGCCGGATGGAGGTCCACCGGCAGCTGGTCGACGTGCCCGACCGGGCCAGGCGGGTGATCGCCGGCCGGGTCGCCGCGGGTGACTCCGAGGATCGCTTCCGGCTGTCGGCCAGCGCGCGGGACCTCCCCGAGACCTGGCTGGACGCCGACAAGATCGACCAGATCCTGGGCAACCTCGTCGAGAACGCCGTCCGTCATGGCAGTGGTATCGTGACTGTCGTGATAGATGGCGCGCATATCGGAGGCGATCAGGCGATCGCCGTGTCCGTGCGCGACCAGGGGGAGGGAATTCCCCCCGAGCTTGCGGCCCGCGTCTTCCGTCAGTTCTGGCGGGGCAAGCGCCGTGGCGGCACCGGTCTCGGGCTCTACATCGTGAAGGGCCTCGTCGAGGCGCTCGGCGGCACGATCACCGTGTTCAATGCCCCCGAGGGTGGCGCGGAATTCCGATTTATTCTGCCCGCCGGGGCGCCGATCGCGTAGCCGCCCCGGATACGGGCTTAGCGATGTGCGTGACCCTCGCGGTCCGCAGATCTACGCGAGTCCCGCCAGGCGCACGCGGATGTGCCCGCTCACCCGATGGTGGCGGTCGGTAGAGTCACCACTGGACGCATCAGCTGATCGACGGCAGTTACCCGTGCGGGCCGTTACCCGACCGCGGCCCCCCATGGAAGCAGGACCAGGAAATAATGTCCGCACCAAACAAGAACTATGACCCGGTTGAGGTGACAGCATTGTCGCCAACTGAGATTGATCGCGCGCTCGCCGATGCCCTCGCGGCCATCAGCGCGGCCGGCGACCTCAATGAGCTGAAGACCGCCCGGCTGGCGCACGCGGGCGACCGGGCCCCGCTGACCCAGGCGCGGGCGGAGATCGGCGCGCTTCCGCCACAGGCGCGGGCGGAGGCCGGCAAGCGCGTCGGCACGGCTCAGGGGGTACTGAAGGCGGCCATCGCCGCGCGCCAGGCGGAACTGGAGAAGGAGCGCGACGAGCGCGTCCTGGTCGCCGAGGCCGTCGACGTCACCCTGCCGGCCGGCCGCCTGCCGTCCGGTGCCCGCCACCCGGTGAGCCTCACGGCCGAGAAGCTGTCGGATGTCTTCATCGCGATGGGCTACGAGGTCGCCGAGGGACCCGAGGTCGAGGCCGAGTGGTACAACTTCGACGCGCTGAACATCCCGCCGGACCACCCGGCTCGCGAGATGCAAGACACCTTGTTCGTCGATGGCGCTGATGGCAAGCCGGGCATGGTGCTGCGGACCCACACCTCCCCGGTGCAGATCCGCTCGCTGCTGTCGCGCCCGCTGCCGCTGTACGTGGTCAGCCCGGGCCGGGTGTACCGCAACGAGGCGAGCGACGCCACTCACCTGGCGGCCTTCTACCAGATCGAGGGCCTGGCCGTCGATGAGGGGCTGACGATGGCCGACCTGCGCGGCGCCATCCAGGCGTTCGTCGACGCGCTGTTCGGCGCGGGCCTGCGGACCCGGCTGCGGCCGGACTACTTCCCGTTCACCGAGCCGTCGGCTGACGTGTCGATGGAGTGCCACGTCTGCCGGGGCGCGTCGACCAAGGCCGGTGCCGACCCGTGCCGGACCTGCCGGTCGATGGGCTGGATCGAGATCGCCGGCTGCGGCATGGTCAACCCGCGCGTCCTGGTGGCGTGCGGCATCGACCCGGACCGCTACAGCGGGTTCGCGTTCGGCCTGGGCGTCGAGCGCGCGCTCATGCTGTCGCACGGGATCGGCGAGATCAAGGACACGACGGACGGTGACGTCCGGTTCAGCCGGGCCTTCGGGATGGAGCTGTAACGACGATGAGGGTTCCCCTTTCCTGGCTGCGCGAGTACGCGCCCATTCCCGAGCCGGTGGACGCCGCCGACGTCGCCCGCCGCCTGACGGCGGCCGGGCTTGAGGTTGAGTCCCACGAGCCAGTCGGCGACATTCGCGACGTCGTCACCGCCCAGGTGGTGACGATCGAGGAGCTGACCGAGTTCAAGAAGCCCATCCGCTACTGCCGGGTCGCGACATCCCCGGCGGACATGTCCGCCGACCCGCAGACGCTGCGCGGGGTCATCTGCGGCGCGCGCAACTTCGCCGAGGGCGACAAGGTCGCGCTCGTGCTGCCGGGGTCGGTGCTGCCCGGTGGCTTCGAGATCGCCGCGCGCAAGACCTACGGCCACGTATCGGAGGGCATGATCTGCGCCGCCGACGAGCTGGGCGTGGGCGAGGACCACAGCGGGATCATCGTGCTTCCCCCTGACACGCCGCTGGGCGTCGACTTCATCGAGCTGGCCGGGCTGCGGGACGAGGTCTTCGAGATCGCCGTCACCCCCGACCGGGGATACGCGGTCAGCATCCGCGGCATCGCCCGCGAGCTGGCGTCGGCGTACGGCGTCCCCTTCACCGACCCGGCCGGCCAGGCCGGGGCGGGCGTCGCGGGCGTCGTGCCGGGATCGGCGGGCGACACCGGCGACGAGGTGTACCCGGCGTCCATCGCCGACCCGGCCGCCTGCGATCGCTTCGTGCTGCGCGAGATCCGTGGCTTCGACCCGGCGGCGGCCACGCCGCTGTGGATGTGGGCCCGTCTTGCCCGCTGCGACGTGCGCTCGGTGTCGCTGGCGGTGGACGTCACCAACTACCTGATGCTGGAGCTCGGCCAGCCGCTGCACGCCTTCGACCGGTCCAAGCTGTCGGGCCCGATCGTCGTGCGGCGCGCGGTCGCGGGGGAGACCCTCGAGACGCTCGACCACGTCACCCGGACGCTGTACCCCCGCGACATCCTCATCGCGGACTCATCCGGGCCGATCTCGATGGCCGGCACGATGGGCGGCCTGTCGACCGAGATTGACCAGGCGTCAGCCGATATCGTCATCGAGGGCGCGCACTTCACCGACATCGGCACCGCGAAGATGTCGCGGCGGCACAAGCTGCACTCCGAGGCGTCCTACCGGTTCGAGCGGGGCGTCGACCGTGAGCTCCCGCTGGTCGCGACCGCGCGGGCGGCGGCCCTGCTGGCGTCACTCGGCGGCGGCTCCGTCGTTCCCGGGTGCACGCACGCGCAGGTGGACGTCGCCCCCGTGGTGATCGCCATGGCGGCGGACTACCCGGACCGGGTCGCCGGCGTCCCCTACGGCCTCGAAACCGTGGTACGGCGCCTGGAGGAAGTCGGCTGCGCGGTCGTTCAGGCCCAGCTTCCCGTCGAGCCGACGATCGCCCCCTGGCGTGCTGCCGGGGCGGCACCTGGCGCTGGGGCAGGCCCGGCCGAGGTTCCCCCAGGGCAGCACGGCAAGCACGACCGCCAGGTGCTCGCGCTGCGGGTCACGCCGCCCTCGTGGCGGCCGGACCTGACCGACCCAGCGGACCTGGCCGAGGAGGTCATCCGGCTGGAGGGCTACGAGGACGTGCCCGTCCGGATGCCGCGCGCCCTGGCGGGCCGCGGGCTGACCCAGCGCCAGCACCTGCTGCGCTCGGTCTCGAGGACGCTAGCCGAGGCCGGCTTCGTCGAGGTGAACATCGACCCGTTCGCCTCGGCGCGCGACGCCGATAACCTCGGGCTGGCCCCGGAGGACGAGCGCCGCCTGGCGGTGCGGATCGCCAATCCGCTGAGCGAGGACGAGCCGCTGCTGCGCACGACGCTGCTGCCCGGGCTGCTGCGCACCCTGGCAAGGAACGTGGGGCGGGGCTTCACCGACGCGGCGCTGTATGAGTCGGACCTGGTGTTCCTGCTGCGACCTGGCGCTCCCGCGCAGGCGCCGATCCTGGCCACCGACCGGGGCCCCACCACGGAGGAGCTCCTCAGCGTCGATGCCGCGCTGCCGGACCAGCCGCTGCATATCGCGGGCGTGCTGGCAGGCAACCGCGAGCTGCCTGGCTGGTGGGGGCCTGGCCGCCCTGCCACCTGGGCCGACGCGATCGAGGCCGCCCGGTCGGCGGCCGCGGCCGCGCACCTGACGGTGCAGGTCGAGGCGGCGGCGGAGCCGCCATGGCACCCCGGTCGCTGCGCCGCGCTGTTCGTGGCCGGGACTCACCCGCCGAAGCACGCGGCCGACACCGAGCCTCAGCGGTGGCTCCTCGGCCACGCCGGAGAACTGCACCCGCGGGTGATCGCCGCCTTCGGGCTGCCGCCGCGCGCGTGCGCGTTCGAGTTGTCCTTCTCGGTCCTGGCCACCGCCGCCGAGGCGGCGCCGGCGGTCAGCGGGCCGAGGCTGTCGGCCTACCCGCTGGCGACCCAGGACGTGGCGCTCGTCGTAGACTCCGCCGTGCCCGCCGCGTCCGTCGAGGCGGCGCTGCTCGCCGGGGCGGGTGAACTGCTCGAGGATCTGCGGCTGTTCGACGTCTACACCGGTAGCCAGCTTCAGGACGGGGTCAAGTCGCTCGCCTACACCCTGCGGTTCCGCGCCCCGGACCGGACGCTCACGGCGGCGGAGACGACCGCCGCGCGGGACGCCGCCGTGGCTGAGGCGGCCCGCCAGGTCGGGGCCGTCCAGCGCGCCTGACCGCCCGGCCCGGTTGTATTGCCCGGATCGGACGTGGCCCGTGAGGGGGCCGCGCCCCCCCCCCGGCCCACGTCCATGGTGACCGGCGATGACGGCGGGACATGCCGCCTGTAACGGACGAAAAGTTGCGATGCGCCCGTGAAATTTGTGACAATGCGGGAGTAGCGCCCCACGTTCCGCTATCCTTCGTGCTCAGGGAGTTGCAACCGATTGCGTAGCTAGCGCAGGGAGGTCACGATCGAACGCCTCGCCCCGACGGTGCCCCGCCACGCGCCCTCGCGCCTTCGCCTGCGGGTCCCCGTTACCTGGTCGCTGCCCGGCCTGTCCCGCGCCTTCATGGGCGCGGTCATCGCCGGAGACCTGGCGTGGGCGGCTCTGCTCGCCGCACGGTTCACCTTCAGGGCCGGCGACCTGATGCTGCTCGCGGCGCTGCTCGCCTGCGCGGCCGCGACGGTCGCGCTGAGCCGGGCCAGGCGCGAGCCGGCGGGTCGCGTGCAGGACGTCTACGCCGTCTGGGAGCTCCCGGTGGCCATCCACCTGCCCCTGCTTTACGCGCTTGCCGTCCCGGCGATCCGGCTGGTGCTCACGCAGTGGCACGTCCGTCAGGTGCCGCCGCACCGCCGCGCCTTCAGCGCCGCCGCGACCGGGCTGGCCTACGGCTGCGCCTCGGTGGCCTTCCGCGCGGTTGTTCCCGCGGGCGTTCCCCTCGACGGCTACCTGGACGGGCACGCCGCCATGTGGCTGGCCGCCGCCGTGTGCTGCGCGCTGGTCCAGTGGGCCGTCAGCCAGGCGCTAGCGGCGGTCGTCGTCAAGGCGTCAGGCCCGGCGGCCCGGCTGAGGGACACGCTACTGGCGCGGGAGTCGCTGCACAACGACGCGACCGAGCTTTGCGCCGCGATCCTCGTCGCCCTCGCGGTCCAGATCAGCCCGCTGACCCTGATCGTGGCGTTCCCGCTCGGCACCGTGCTCCAGCGCTCCTACCGGCACGCTCAGCTGGTCTTCGACGCTCGCTCCGACGCCAAGACCGGCCTGCTCAACGCGGCGGCGTGGGAGGAGGAGGCCGTCGCCGAGGTGAACCGCTCGGTGCGCACCTCAAGCCCGCTCGCGGTGGCGGTCCTCGACGTGGACCGCTTCAAGCTGATCAACGACACCTACGGGCACCTGGCCGGCGACCAGGTACTCAGGCAGATCGCCGGCGCGATGACCGGGATGCTGCGCGACTATGACCTCGCCGGGCGATTCGGCGGCGAGGAGTTCGTGATGCTGCTGCCCCAGACTCGCGCCGTTGACGCACTGCGGATCGCCGACCGGGTGCGTACCCACATAGCCGGGCTCCCGTTGTACGCGGGCGGCCCGGCCGACTCCGAGCGCATCCCGGTCACGGTGTCGATCGGCGTGGCCGCCCTGGACGCAGGCTCACGCCGGGAGCTGCCCGACCTGCTCGCCGCCGCCGACGCGGCGCTCTACCGGGCCAAGGCGTCCGGCCGTGACCAGGTGCAGATGATCAGCACCAGTCGCGGCCTTTCCGCGGTCGGCGCGTCAGCCGACGGCGGCCTCTTCGCCGCCGACGGCGAAGGCGAGCCTCCCGCCGGCGGCGGCGCGGGCACCGTCGCCGGCACCGGCCAGGACGTGCCGCTGTCCGCCCCGCTGGCCGCGCAGATCTCGCAACTGCCTCAGGTGCTCCTGTTGGCGCACGTCCCTCAGCTGCCCGAGGTACCTCTGCTCCCGCACATCCCTCAGCGCCCGGCTGACGGTGAGGACAGCAGGTTGAGCACCGCGATCACGTCGGCACTTGCGGTGTGACACTCCGAGGTCACGCCGTTCTTGAGCACTTCAGGAGTCGGGTACCCCTGGCAGGTCCAGCCGTCGATGGTGACCGGCGCGCCGCCGCCGTTGCCCTCGGCCGAGTGACTGCTTGACAGGTCACGCTTGAGTGCCGCCGTGTAGTCGTTCTCGACGGACATCGCGGCCGTGCAGGTTACGGTGCCCTTGGACACCTTGATCACGACGGGCGTGTTGATCACCGTTCGCGCGGTCCCGCAGGCGGTACCCGACGGCGTGGCGTACGCCGATGGCACCGCCGACGCCGACGCGGCCGCCCCGGCCGAGGCGGCCGAGGAGCACCCACTCACGAGGAGGCCAGCCAGGCACAGCGCTCCCGCCGCCTGAGCCGTCCCGATCCACCGCCAGGCAGGCCGGTTCGTCGTCACCCTCAGCACCTTTCGAGTCGCGGTTCGTGCCCCCGTGGAACCTCAGGATGTCTGGCCTCTTACCCTAATGGCTTGCCCGTCACTCTGCTGGGCCTAGCTGTCCTGTCTCAGCCGACCTGCTCGGTGGCCTGGGGTGTGACCAGGAAAGAGAGCAGTTCGCGTGAGACAGCGTTTTCGGCGTTATCTCTGTCTATCTGCTCGGCGGGCGCCGTTGGTGATCGGC
>Ga0335075_10002224_pt1 | contig 31405 bp, 30 predicted proteins | sample Lox_Sample_24_FD_206723 | JGI IMG/M metagenome (GOLD analysis project Ga0335075, IMG submission 206723) | Soil microbial communities from Loxahatchee National Wildlife Refuge, Florida, United States - Lox_Sample_2.4 | ecosystem: Environmental > Terrestrial > Soil > Wetlands | place: USA...
GGCGACATCGTCTCGGTGCCGGTAACCGACAACGAGCGCGTCAAGAAGGGGCAGGTGCTGGCGCGCATCGATCCGCACGATTATGAGACGGCGCTCGCCGAGGCGCGGGCAAACGTCGCGGCGGCGGCGGACAACATCGCCACCTTGCGCCAACAGATCGCGCAACAGCGGCTCGTCGTCGATGAGGATGGCCAGCAGGTCGCCGCCGATCAGGCGGCGCACGTCTACGCGCAGCAGAATTTCACGCGGTACACGGATTTGGCGCGCACCGGCTACGGTACCCAGCAGCAGGCGCAACAATCAACCGCCGATATCCGCGAGAAGGCGGCGAGCCTGCGACACGACCAGACGGCCGTCGCGGTCGCGAAAAACCAGATCGGAATTTTCAGCGCGCAGCTCGCCCAGGCAAAAGCGCTGCTCAAGCAGCAGCAAGCGATCGAATGGCAGGCGTCGCTCAATCTCGGCTACACCGTGATCCGTTCGCCGTTCGACGGCGCGGTCGGCGTGCTCACCGTCGCACCGGGTGACTACGTCCAGCCGGGCACCCAGCTGATGGCGGTGGTACCCCTCGACCACGTCTACATCACCGCGAACTACAAGGAGACGGAGTTGACCGATGTCCGGCCCGGCCAACCGGTCACGATCGCGGTCGACACCTTTGCCGGCACAGTCGTGCACGGCCGTGTCGCGAGCCTCGCACCGGCGAGCGGCGAGGAGTTCGCGCTGCTGCCGCCCGACAACGCGACCGGCAACTTCACGAAGATCGTGCAGCGCATCCCGGTCAAGATCGTTGTCGACAAAGGTGACCCGCTTGCCGGCATGCTGCGCCCCGGGATGTCGGTCGAGCCGACGATCGATACCAAGCCGGCGGACGCCGGGCACTAGCCGAAGGGACGCATGCGATGTCCGCGCTTCCCGCCGGCGCCTCCGAACCCGCCGTCCCCTTCCGGACCTGGATCGCGGTCGGCGGTGCGATGCTCGGCGCCTTCATGGCCGTGCTCAACATCCAGATCACCAATACGGCACTCCCCTATATTGAAGGCGGCATCGGCACCGGCGGCGTCTACGGCACCTGGATCTCGACCGCGTATCTGATCGGCGAGATCATCGTCGTCCCGCTCGCCGACTTCCTCTCCCAGGCGTTTTCGCTGCGTCGATACCTGCTCACCAACACGGCTCTGTTCCTCGTCTTCTCGGTGCTGTGCGGGCATGCGCACAGCCTCGGCGAGATGATCATGTTTCGCGCGCTGCAAGGGTTTTCGGGTGGTGTGCTGATCCCGCTCGCTTTCGCGATCATCTTCTCGATGCTGCCGCCTTCGAAACATGCGACCGGCCTCGCGGCGTTTTCCATCACGGCCGTGTTCGCGCCGGCGATCGGGCCGACGATCGGCGGCTGGCTAAACGACAGTTACGGCTGGCCGTGGGTGTTCTACATCAACCTGTTCCCGGGAGCGGTGATGCTTGCGGCGCTCTGGTACGGTCTGCCCCATGCTCCGATGCGGCTTTCGCTGTTGCGCCGGGGCGATTGGCGCGGCATCGCGCTGATGGCGGTCGGCCTCGCGGCGCTGCAGACCGTGCTCGATGACGGCAATGTCTACGACTGGTTCGGATCGCCCTATATCGTCAAGCTCAGCCTCGTCGCCGCAATCGCACTCGGCGCCTTCGTCGTGCTCGAGTTCGTAATGCCCGAGCCGGTCGTCAATTTCCGCCTCCTCGGGCGGCGGAATTTCGGGCTCGGCACCAGCGCCAATTTTCTCCTTGGCTTCACGCTCTACGCCGCGGCCTATCTTCTTCCGCAATACCTCGCGGCGACCCAGGGTTTCGATGCCGAACAGGCCGGCGAGGTGATGGCCTGGACCGGGTTGCCGCAGCTCCTCGTGATCCCGTTCGTGCCGCTGTTGATGAAGCGTATCGACGCGCGGCTGCTCGCCGCGGCGGGGCTGCTGATATTTGCGCTCAGCTGCTTCATGAACCTGCACCTCGACATCAAAGACGCCGCGCCGCAGTTGTTCTGGCCCGATGTCGTCAGGGCGGTCGGCACGGCGCTCGTCCTGACCCCGCTCTCGGCGATCGCGATGGTTGGCATTGCCAAGGCCGAGGCCGGCGCCGCCTCCGGCATCTTCAACATGATGCGCAATTTGGGCGGCGCCATCGGCACCGCCGCGGTCGAGACGTTTCTTACCAAGCGCGAACAGTTTCACTCCTTCATCATCAATGCGCACGTATCGCTGCTCGAGCCGGCAACCCGCGAGGCCATGGTCGAGCGGCAACAACACTTCATCGCGCACGGCTACCCGAGCGCCATCGGGGCATGGCACGAAGCTGCAATAGCGGTCGGCAATGCCATCCGCGAGCAGGCGACGATCATGGGCTATGCCGACTGCTTCGCGCTGCTCGGCGCCGTGCTGCTGGCCGCGATCCTGCCGGTGGTTCTGTTGCGCAAAGGCAGCGGCACGGGCGCCGCCGTGCATTGAGGCCGCCGGAATCGGTCGCGCCCCAGTGAGCGAAGTCAAACAAGGGTTTCATCTGTCGGCGAATGCGAGACCGGCAGCGAGCGGCACCTGATCGCCCGCGATCCAAAGGTGGCCGAACATGGATATCCGGCAATGCTCAGCCCGCGAAGGGGCCGTCCCAACTTCGCCGACGGTGCGCGACATCATCGGGGCATGGCTCGTCTGCGCGTTGGTCGCCGGCTCGGCGCTGGCGCTGACCGGTGGGCTCCATCCGGCGGCAGTGCCGCCGCCGGTAACGGCGCATGCCGCTCAATGCATGGCGCATTCGGCACTCGCTCGCCCGGCCTATGCTAGTCCTCCCGGCGGAATGGTGCATCGTCGGTCTACCGCCATCTTCGCGAAAGCATGCGATTGACGAGTCCGGACCGGATCGTTCGCGGCCGGGCTGGCGGCCGTGCCCCACGGACTGCAGCAACGGCCCGCACAGGTCTGGTTCCTACGTTCGAGCAGTGCCGTGAGCAGGAGCTTCGCCGCCGCGCCGACGATCTACGCGAATGGCGTGCCTATTGGGACAATACCGGCCGATAGCGATTTCTATGACGATTTCGCGCCCGGCAGCTACCGCTTCACAGTGCAGCCTTACGGCGCTCCGACCGGCCAGTCGCTCAGCGTACAGCTGCAGCCGGGAAGCCGGACCTATATCGTGGCACAGTGGCTGCCGGTCTGGGAGGCGGGTCTTCCGAGTGTCGGCCGCGGCGCCGACTCGCATAGCTTCTTCCTGTTCAACATGACGCCGCGACTGCCGCGGGCTTATCTGCCGAGCCTGACCTCCCTTGGGCAGGGTTGACCCTTTCGTTGGGCCGCCGGGGCATGCCCCCGCGCCCCGGCGGCAGATTCGGCAAAAACCGTACAGCAGCATTTACCAGAATCTATCGGTTTTTACTGCGGCTGCGACCGAGCGGGCCCAGATAACCAGCGAGACAGCGGGCGGAAGGAGCAGGATTGTGAAAGTCGGGTTCATCGGGCTTGGCCAAATGGGCATGGGCATGGCAGCCAATCTGCTGCAGGCCGGCCACGACCTCACGGTCTACAATCGCACCCGGGAGAAATCGGCGGCCATCGTGGCGCAGGGCGCGAGAGAAGGCACCACAATTGCCGAGGCCTGTCGCGGCGATGCGGTCTTCACGATGCTGCCCGACGACAATGCCGTCGAGAGCGTCGTGTTCGGCGCCGGCGGCATCATTGAGAACCTGGCCGCGGGCGCAATCCATATTTCCTCGAGCACGGTGAGCGTCGCTCTGGCGGAACGGCTCTCCGAGGCGCATACAACGGCCGGCCAGCATTTTGTCGCGGCCCCAGTGTTCGGGCGTCCAGACGTCGCCGCCTCCGGCAATCTCTTCGTGGTCGCCGCCGGAGCGCCGGCGGCGACGCAAACCGCCGCCCCTCTTTTCGAGGCAATCGGACAGAAGACATTTGTCATCTCCGAGACGCCGAAAACCGCCAATCTCGTCAAGCTCAGCGGCAATTTCCTGCTTGGCTGCGTGATCGAGTCGCTGGGAGAGGCCATTGCGCTCGTCGGCAAGGGCGGCGTCGACCCGCAGCAGTATCTCGACATCCTGACCTCGACCCTGTTCGGCGCCCCGGTCTACAAGATTTACGGCACGCTTATCGCCGACGGCAATTTCGCACCGGCCGGTTTTGCCGCGCAGCTCGGACACAAGGATATTCGCCTTGTGCTCGCCGCCGCCGAGGATCTGCGCGTGCCTCTGCCAATCGCCAGCTTGTTGCACGACCGCTTCCTGACCCTGTTCGCCCATGGCGGTGATCGGCTCGACTGGTCGGCGATCGGCGCGCTCGCGGCCAAAGATGCCGGGGCAACAACCCCCTGAGCCGACACTGTTTGAATAGGCTTTGCCTATCACAGAGATCAATACGATCGCTTTGCTTAAATCATGGTTCACGCCGATCCTAGTGATCGCCAAAACGGTCTCTTATCAACTTCTGTCAATGAGGGGAATCGAAAATGCACGACTACCAGACCCGCAACGACCTGCCATCCAATGCCAAGATGGTTTCGATTGCCATCCTCAACACCCGTCTTGCCGATGCTATCGACCTGGCGCTGCTGACAAAGCAGGCGCATTGGAACATCAAGGGCCCGAATTTCATCGCACTGCACGAGATGATCGACGGCTTCCGCAGCGAGCTCGACACGCATGTCGACACGATAGCCGAACGGATCGTGCAGCTTGGCGGTACGGCACTCGGCACGACCCAGACCGTTGCCGCGGCAACGACGCTCGCTCCATATCCGACCGATATCAACCGCTCGACCGATCACCTCGCGGCCCTGATCGAGCGCTACGCCAAGCTTGGAAGCTCGCTGCGCGCCGCGATTGACGCGACCGCCGAGGCGGGCGACGCCGATACCAACGATCTGTTGATCGCGTTTTCACGCGCCGTCGACAAGCAGCTGTGGTTCCTGGAAGCGCATGTTTCGCAGGCCGGGTAGCGATCGGCAGTCCACCAGTTATCGCGACGCCGCGCGGTTCGCGCTGCGACGGCGTCGCTCGCAATTCGCGCTTGGTCTCGCCGCCGCGCGGTTGGCGCAGGCTCTCCCATTCGGCCGCCGGCATCTCGGCTCCAATAGATGGAGACTATTGCGGCGATAGGTCAAATCCTCTTTGGCGATCCTACGCAAGCCCAAATTCCGGTAGCGGCGCAATCCGTCCGTGTGAACCGATGTCGGAACTGGTTGATGTGTTGCACCGGGGCATGTCGTCATGGGCGATCGACGACCCTGCGATCGCCGTTCGCCCCGGATCGCTATCCGCCCGGACGGTTACCGCCGCGCAGGCGGCGCTTGTCGGAAGGAGCCATGGCTGGCGGCGCCACCTCGCCTTCGCCGGGCCTGCGATCGTCGCCGACCCGACGGCGGTCCTCGCCTGGAGCCAGGTCGTGCTGAGCCTCGCCCTGCCGTTGCCAATGGTCGCGCTGGTGATGTTCACCGGCCGCACCGAAATCATGCGCGGCTTCGCCAATCGCCGCCCGACGCAAACCGCGGCGGTCGCCGGCGCCGTGATAGTGCTGGCTCTGAACGCTTTCCTGGTCCTGCAGACGTTTTGATGTCCCGCCGCGGGCCGGGCTGGCGCACGGCCGGCCGGCCTGTCGGAACGAATAAATTCGAATTCATCGACAGTCGAGGCAGAAGCGGACTTGCCACGCCCAAATCATTCCGCAGAGGCCGCCACAGTCGGCGGCATTTGTGAGGAACCGATTGATGAAACGGATCTCAATCGCAAAGCGGCTCGCAACCGCGGTGGTTGCCGGCACGCTCGCATTGGCGCAGCCGGTCGTGGCCGACGCCGCTGCCGGCGGCTTTCACGCCGGTGGTTTTCACGGTGGCGGCTTCCACGCCGGTGGCTTTCACGGCGGTGGCTTCCACGCCGGCGGCATCGGCCGCTTTCACCCGTATCACGGCGCGCACGTGTGGTGGGGCGGCGTCGGGCTCTCCGCTCCGTACCTCTGGGATTGGGATAACGAGCAATACGCGTACTATTGCGCGGATCCGCAGGGCTACTACCCATACGTCACGCAGTGCTTCACCGGCTGGGACTCGGTCCCGAGCGACTGACGGCACCCCGTCACGCTCTTGCGCGTTCCAGCTTTTCAACGTGCAACTGCTGCTGCTCTCCGGCATCGGCGAGCCTTATGACGTGCAGAACGGCAGCGGCGTGATCGGCCGCAACTATTCCTAGCAGGTTACATCCAGCGTCGAGGCGTTCTTCGATGAAGCAACCTCGATCCGTGAATCGCGGCAGACGTGAGATCGCCACGGCGCCTTCGGCGCCTCGCGATGACGGTTCAGTTTCATCCCTCGCGGGTGCGCAGAGCCGGCGGGGGATTGGTAACGTTCGGGGTCTTCAAGGGCGATATCGGACACCGGCCATATCGCGAACCGCCGCCAATGAGTCGGGCCCTTCCCGTTCTGCTAGGCCGCGTGCCTGCGATCCGCCTGCCAGATGATCGCCAGCGCCTCGACCAAACGGTCAATGTCGGTCTCGCTGTGCAACGGCGATGGGGTCAGCCGCAGCCGCTCGGTGCCTCGTCGGACCGTCGGATAGTTGATTGGCTGGACATAAATTTTGAACTCGTGGAGCATCCGGTCGCTGATGTGCCGGCAGAGGACCGGTTCGCCGACGATGACCGGCACGATATGACTGGGGTTGTCGAGATGTGGGATGCCGGCCAAGTCGAGCCGGCGGCGCAGCCGGGCGGCCTTCTCATGCAGCAGGGCGCGCTCGGTGGAGCTGCGCTTCAGATGCACGATGCTGGCGTGGGCCCCCGCCGCAATGGCAGGCGGAAGCGCCGTTGTGAAGATGAAGCCGGAGGCGAAGCTGCGCACGAAATCGACGAGCGCCGCCGAGCCGGCGATGTAGCCGCCGACCACGCCGAAGGCCTTGGCCAGCGTGCCTTCGATGACGGTCAGCCGATGGGCGACGCCGTCGCGCTCGGAGATGCCGCCACCGCGCGGCCCGTAAAGCCCGACCGCGTGCACCTCGTCGCAATACGTCATCGCCCCGTGCGCCTCGGCGACATCGCAGAACTCGGCAAGCGGCGCGATGTCGCCATCCATCGAATAGACCGATTCGAACGCCACCAGCTTTGGCGCCGCCGGGTCGAGCGCCGCGAGCTTGCGGTCGAGATCGGTCGGGTCGTTGTGCGCGAAGGTCATTTTCGCCGCCCGGCTGTGGCGGATTCCCTCGATCATCGAGGCGTGGTTCTCCTCGTCGGACAGTACGACGCAGCCGGGCAGCCGCGCGGCGAGCGTGCTGAGCGTCGCCCAGTTCGACATGTAGCCCGAATTGAACAGCAGCGCGGCTTCGGTGCCGTGCAGATCGGCGAGTTCCCGTTCCAGCATCACATGGTAATGGTTGGTGCCGGAGATGTTGCGGGTGCCGCCGGCGCCGGCGCCGCAGCGGTCGATCGCCTCGTGCATCGCCTTGAGCACCTCCGGGTGCTGCCCCATGCCGAGGTAATCGTTGGAGCACCACACCGTGACTTCACCGCAGCCATGCCCGTTGTGGTGCACCGCCCGCGGGAAATGCCCGGCACAGCGCTCGAGGTCGGCGAAGACGCGATAGCATCCCTCGGACCGCAGGGCACGCAGCTGTATTTGGAACAATGCCTCGTAATCCATCTCGTTCCCCGCTCCCGATGGTTTCTCCGCAGCCCCAGGGCGGGTTGGCCGAAGGCCCAACCTGCCACTCAAAGTGCGACGATGCTACTCTTCCGGCAATCCGGCCCTGCGCAGGCCAGCCAAAAAAGTGCTCTCGAAGAGGTCACGGATCTTCGGCACCCCGATGGATTCGGCGGCCAGCAAACGGCGCACGCTCGCGTAACGGCCATCGGCGGCGAGCCGCTGGGCTTTGGTGAGTTCTGCGGCGGCAGGTTCCGTTGACGCCGTCGCCGAAGATGTCGTCACCCTGAACCATGACGTCGCCGAGATTAATCCCGACACGCAGGTCAATCCGCTGTTCGGGCGGAATGCGGGCGTTGCGCTCGGCCATCCCCTGCTGCACCTCGACCGCACACCGCACCGCATCGACGACACTCGGGAACCCGACCAACATCCCATCGCCGGTGGTCTTGACGATCCGCCCGCGACGCTCATGGACCTTCGGGTCAACCAGCTCCCGGCGGTGAGCCATCAGCCGGGACAGCGGGCCTGCCTCATCCCTGCCCATCAGGCGCGAGTATCCTGCGACATCAGCCACTAGGATCGCCGTCAGTCGGCGCTCAACATGTTTTTCTGCCATGACCTGCGTGCCCGACCCGCAGAGCTCTTCCGGCCCTTTTCCTCCGTCCAAAGAGAAGCGCAAGGTTAGCGCCCATAGTAGATGGTCGAGACATGGGTTGCCTCGGCGAAGAAGAGCCAGCGCTCGACGAACAGGCCGACCAGGGCGCACAGCGCGGCCGCGGTGGCGGCGACCGCCGGAGCGACACCCAGGGCGGCGAGGAGTGCGAGAAGGCCAGGGAGCAGGAAGGCGAGTGTCACAGCGATTCGGCGTAATTTGACGGCATGCTTGCGCGCAATCTGGTAACCCATCTCTTTCAGAACATAGTTCTCGGCGAAGTGAGGCTGATCGAGCGGGCGCACCGTACCGAAGGCAGCAAGCCCGGTCGCCGAGGCCAAACTGACGAGCGGCTTCTGCGTATCGATAAAGTGCCAATAGGCGAACTTCGCAGATCCGGCAGCGACCGCTGCGATCAGCGCTGCGATCGCAAGCCCGTGCGCGGCGCCGAACCACAATGCCCAGAGTGCGGCGAGCAGCACCGCGCCGGAGAACACCGCATAGATCAGATAGTCCGCCGCCGTATGCGGGTTATGCCATTGCCGGATCGGCTTCAGGCTTGCGTAGATCATCGCAGTGCAGCCGACGGTTACCAGGCCGAGCACGGCCGCGACGGCCCCAGATGCCCGCGTGGCGGGCACATCCGGGCCGAGCATCCACCAGAGTGCGGCGAAGACGATTGCCGGCGCGAAGGTGCTGAGTGACGCAACGCCTTCGCGCGAGAGCCATGAGGAGCGCCATTGGCTGAAGGCGCGCCAGGCCCGCTCCGGATGACCGAGATGCAGCGTAGATGCGACCAGGCCGGCATTCGCGAAGCCGAGGCCGACCAGGACCGCAATCGGCAGGAAGAGCGGCGCCGAGGGCAGAAGGCCAAGCGCCGCGAGGAACCCGAGCCACGCGATCAGCCCATAGCCGAAGCCGGTCAGCGTGGTGAGCAACAGAACGGAGCTGGCTGGGGTCATCGCGAGAGCACCTTGTCGATCATGCGGAACAGAGCGTTGCTGCCGCCGGTTGCGGGCCGTTCCAGCGGCCTGGCCTGGATCGTCGCCTTGCGCGGCGGCAGATAACGGTTGACCGGCGCGTATCCGAGCTCAGGCATCAGGGCGACGCCGCCGCGCCCGGTGACGAGCTGCGAGACCTTGCTGTCCGGGTCGCCGAGATCGCCGAAATGCCGCGCATGCGACGGACAGGTCGCGACGCAAGCCGGCTCGCGCTCGGCTTCGGGCAGCGCCTCGTTGTAGATGCGGTCGATGCAAAGGGTACATTTCTTCATCACCCCCTGGTCGTCGTCGAATTCGCGCGCGCCGTAGGGACAAGCCCAGGAGCAGAGCTTGCAGCCGATGCAAATATCGGTATTGACCAGCACGATCCCGTCCTCGGCGCGCTTGTAGGACGCGCCCGTCGGACACACGGTGACGCATTGCGGTTCATCACAATGCAAACACGAGCGGGGAAAATTGACGGTTCGGCTTTCGCTCCCGCAGCCTGCCTCATACGCGTGGATCCGATTGAACCACACGCCCGTTGGGTCCGTTCCGTAGGGCTCGTGGTCCGGCAGCGGCGCGTAATGGCCGCCCGTGTTCCACTCCTTGCAGTTCACGGCGCAGGCATGGCAGCCGACGCAGGTGTCGAGATCGATGACGAGGCCGAGCTTTTTGGCTCCTGGCAGAGGGTGCGGCAGGCTAGTCATTCCGTGGTCCTCTCGCGAATTTCCGTTTTGCGCCAAAGCGCAAAATGTGGGGTCGGCTCACGCTGAATGGCGGGGTGATGGCCGGCATGTGCGGGAACGTCTCATCTGTCTCTCCGGGCGAGCAGCGCTCGATGCCTACGGTCAGATCGAACCACGCAGCCTGCCCGGTTACCGGATCGGCATTGGCGATCCGGCGGCCCGATTCATCCGGAGGCAGATATTCCGAGATCAGATGGTTGAGCAGAAAGCCGATGCGCGATTCCGGCGCGTCCTTGTCGAGCGCCCATGCACCCGAACGCTTGCCGATCGCGTTCCAGGTCCAGACGGTGTGCCGATTGACCCCGTCCATGAGCCGCGCCCGGCATTTGAGTTTGTCGTTGCGGCTCTCGACCCAGACCCAGTCCTCGTCCTCGATCCCCAACTCCATCGCTACGTCGCGATGCAGGTAAATCCGGTTTTCCGACAAGATCTGGCGGAGCCAGGCATTCTGCGAGCCCCACGAATGATACATCGCCATCGGGCGCTGAGTGATCGCGTGGAATGGGAAAAGCTTCTGGTCAACCAGTGTCGCTTCGATCGGCTCGTACCAGATCGGAAGCGGATCCATGAACCGCGCGACCTTCTCGCGCAGTCGCGCCGGCGGCACGACATCACCGTGACCTTCGGCAGCGAGACGAAATTTTTGCAAAGTCTCGCAGTAAAGCTGGAGAGTGATCTTCTCGTCCCGATCGATCAGCCCCATTGACATTGCGTCTTGGAGATAGGCGCGGTTTGAATGCTTGTAGTAAAGCTCTTCCGCCGGCAGAAGGTGGCGCCAGAAGCTGCCATTCTCGACGTATTGGCGTAGCTGGTCCGGGTTTGGTGCCCCTCGGCCGATTTGCGTTCCATCCGTCCCACGGAATCCGGCCAGTGGACCGACACCGGGCCTCCGTTCGTGATGCACAATGTAGTCGGGGTAAGAATTGTATCGCGGCTTGCCGTCTGCGTTCACGAAGTTCGGTAGACCGAGCCGGCCGGCGAGATCGATCAGTATGTCCTGAAATGGACGGACATCGCGATCCGGCTGCAACACCGGGATGCGGATCGCATCGGCGGGCCCGTGAGCGGATCCGATTGGCCGATCAAGTAATGAAATGCAGTCGTAACGCTCAAGGTAGGTCGTGTCTGGCAATACGAGATCGGCATAGGGTATGGTCTCCGAAAAGAACGCGTCGATGCAGATCACGAAGGGGATGCGGTATTTGCCCTCGCCATCCTCGTCCGCCAGCATCCTGACGGCGTCGCCCGGGTTCATTGCGGAGTTCCACGCCAGATTGGACATGTAGATGATCAGGGTGTCGATCGGATGGCGGTCGGCGGCGTGAGCCTCGCCGATCGCAAGATGCATCAATCCGTGGATGCCGAGCGGTGCTTCCCATGAGAAGGCACGATCGAGCCGCAGCGCCTCGCCGTGCTGGTCGACCAACAGATCCTCGGGCGCATGCGGGAAGCCAAGCGGCGGCGTGGCCAGTGAACCGTCCGGGTTCCGCGATTTCCCGCCGGGCGGCGGGCCCGCCGCAATCGGCTTCGGATACGGCGATTTGTATCGCCATGAGCCGGGCGTATCGACAGCGCCAATCAGCATCTGCAGGAGATGGATCGCGCGGCAGGTGTGGAATCCGTTGGAGTGGGCGGAAATGCCGCGCATCGCATGGATCGCGACCGGGCGGCCGATCATTGTCTGGTGTCGCCGGCCCGCGGTGTCAGTCCAGGACTGGTCCAGCACTACGGGCTGATTGAACGCGACCTCCACGATTTCCGCGGCGATCCGCCTGATCGTCACGGCCGGGACGCCGCACCGCGCGGCCACGGCCTCGGGCGCGAATTCGGGCGACAAATAACGTTCGGCGGCAAGCGCAAATGCCGGCTGCGCCGGTCGTCCATCCGGAAGTCGGAACGCACCGAGAAGGGCCGGATCGCTACCGACAGCCTCGGCATCGACGAAGCCATTCGAGCGCCGATCGTAGGCGAGCGGCTTGCCTTCGTCATCCCGGGCGAAGAGGCCATGATCGGGGTCGCCGGGCACGTCGATCACCAGGTAATGCGCATTGGTATAGCGAACAAGAAAGTCCAGATCGATCTGGCCAGCCTCGATCAGGCAATGCACCAAAGCGAGGACCAGCAACCCATCGGTGCCGGGCGTGATGCCGACGAACTCGTCCGCAATCGCCGTGTAGCCGGTCCGCACGGGATTGATCGAGATGATCTTAGCGCCCCGTTCCTTGAGGCGCCCAAGACCGAGCTTGATCGGATTGGAATCGTGATCTTCGGCGACACCGATCAGCAAGAAGAGCTTCGCAAGCTCCCAGTCGGGCTCGCCGAATTCCCAGAAGGCGCCGCCGACGGAGTAGAGCCCCGCGGCAGCCATGTTGACCGTGCAGAACCCGCCATGAGCGGCGAAGTTCATGGTGCCGAACATTTGTGCAAAGAAGCCGGTGAGAGACTGCGATTGATCCCGGCCGGTAAAGAAAGCGAGTTGGTTTGGATCGGTCTCGCGGATGCGGCGCAGCCGATCTGTCGCAATTGTGAGGGCCTCGTCCCAGCCGATCTCGGCAAACTCGCCGGAGCCGCGCGGCCCGATCCTCTTCAATGGCGCACGAAGCCGGGCCGGCGACAGGACGTTCATGATCCCCGCCGATCCCTTGGCGCAAAGCACGCCGCGATTGACGGGGTGATCCCGGTTGCCCTCGATGTAGCGCAGTGTGCCGTCCCGCAAATGCACCTTAATGCCGCAGCGACAAGCGCACATGTAGCATGTGGTGTACGCAACCTGGTCACCGACCGGTTGCGAATACTCTATGTGGTCTCGTGGCATCGGAGCCTCATGCAGCAGCTGGTTATTCACCAGAGATTTCGCGCCGCCTTTGGTCGAGCTCTTCGCTGTCGCGGTGGAGCGCATATTGCTCGGGGAGTGCCCCGATGACCGCTTTGGTCCTCCGGCGGTCCACTACCGCGAGCACGTCGCTTTCCGCCCGCTCGAAAGTGCTCGCCGCCTCCTTCACCGTCATCTGCGGCAGAAGGACCGTATCCGGACAATGGAGAATCCCTCGAGTTCCGGCTCAAGATCTCCGGCCTCGCCTTCGGGCTCGGCGTCGTCTCCGGGATCGTCATGGTGTTCCAGTTCGGCACGAACTGGAGCGTGTTGGCGCGGATGTCGGGGCCGATCATGGGGGTGCTGCAGCAGCGCGGTGATGTCCATTCGTATTTCCTTGTACCCGATGCTCTAATAGGAGTTCGGCCGGTCACCCCGGCCTTCCTCGCGCAAGGAAGGCCGGGGTGAAGGCGATGCGGCGCTTCGTTCGTCGCAGAAGAGCAAGAATCCGCGCCGGGCATTGATCCAGGCCTCGGGGACGCCGTAGCCGCTACAGCAGTCTATTGGCCGTTCTGTACATTGGTATTTCTCCTTTTGGAGAAATTGCCGTGATTGGGGGGAAACCGACCCCGATGCTGGTCACTCCGCCGTTTTGAGGTCGATACCGAGGGCCCGTGCCACCCCTTCGCCATAGGCCGGGTCAGCGCGGAAGCAGTTGGCGATATGCCGCTCCTTGATGTGCTGCCGCGCATCGCCCATCGCGCGGGCGGTATTCTCAAACAGAACCTGCTGCTGTGCCGGCGTCATCAGCCGGAACAGATTGCCCGGCTGCTCCCAGTGGTCGTCGTCGGCGTAATGGTTGTAGTGGGCCGCCTCACCTTCAATGGGCAACGGCGGCTCGGCGAAGTCGGGCTGGTTGTCCCACAGCCCGGCACTGTTCGGGTTGAAGCTGGTGGTGCCGCCGAGATTGCCGTCGACCCGCATCTTGCCGTCCCGGTGGTAGCTCATGAACGGGCACTTTGGCGCATTGACCGGGATCTGGTAGAAATTGATGCCGAGACGGTAAACCACGGTGTCGTTGTACGAGAACAGACGCCACTGCAGCATCCGGTCTGGGGAGAAGCCGATGCCGGGGACGACGTTCGACGGCCCGAACGCCACCTGCTCGACTTCTGCGAAATAGTTTTCCGGCCAGCGATTGAGCTCCATCACGCCGACCTCGATCAGCGGATAGTCTTTCTTCGGCCAGACTTTGGTGAGGTCGAAGGGGTTGTGTTTGTGGGTCTTGGCCTGCGCGTCCGTCATCACTTGGATGAAAAGCGTCCAGCGCGGGAAGTCGCCGGCGTCGATCGCGTTGAGCAGATCGCGGCCGTTGCTTTCGCGGTCCTTTGCGACCAGAGCTTCGGCCTCGGCGTCGGTTAGATTCTGGATCCCTTGCTGAGTCCGGAAATGAAATTTGACCCAGACCCGCTCGTTCGCCGCGTTGATCATCGAAAAGGTGTGGCTGCCAAAGCCATGCATGTGGCGGAAGCTTTTGGGAATGCCGCGGTCCGACATGACGATCGTGACCTGGTGCAGCGCTTCCGGCAGAGATGTCCAGAAGTCCCAGTTATTGTCGGCGCTGCGCAACCCGGTGCGCGGGTCGCGCTTGATCGCGTGGTTGAGATCGGGAAAGCGCAGCGGATCGCGGAAAAAGAACACTGGTGTGTTGTTGCCGACCAGGTCCCAGTTGCCGTCTTCGGTATAGAACTTGAGCGCAAAGCCGCGGATGTCACGCTCGGCGTCGGCGGCACCCCGTTCGCCGGCGACCGTCGAGAAGCGGGCAAACATTGGCGTCTGCCTGCCGATTTCGGAAAAGATCTTCGCTTTCGTAAAGCGCGTTATGTCGTGTGTCACGGTGAAGGTGCCGTGGGCGCCCCAGCCCTTGGCATGCATCCGCCGCTCGGGAATGACCTCGCGGTCGAAATGCGCCAGCTTCTCCATTATCCAAATGTCCTGTAAGAGCGCGGGGCCGCGCCGGCCGGCGGTCATAATGTTGGTGTTGTCGGCGACCGGTGCGCCGGCAGCAGTCGTGAAACGCTTCGAGGTGGACATGATGATCTCCTTGCGTGGGGGTAAAACTATCGTTACCGGGGTGATAGGTCCCAGAGCGTGGCGATGTGAGGCACGCACGATCCTACTCGGCAGGGATGCCTCGCGGCGGCGCCAGTGCGGTCACGGCCGTGTCGGGCTGTTTCCAGAGCCAGCGATAGAACGCACCGGCGATGATCCCACCCAGCAGCTGGGCGCCCACGTAGAGCGGGACCTCGTCATAAAGACCGGCTGCGAGCGCCGGCCCGATGGTCCGCGCCGGATTGACCGCCGCGCCGGTCATGACACCAAAGCCGAGAATGCATAATGTGATCGTCAGTCCGATAGCGGCAGGTGCGAGCCGGCTGGGGCTGCGCACGGCGGTGTGCAGTACCGTATTGACGAGAAACCAGGTGCCGACCGCCTCGAACATGAAGGCACCGGCATAGGTGATGCGGTGCATGTCGACCAAGGTGGCGCCAAGGTTGTTGACGGGCCCGCCAAACGCCCAGAGCAGCACGTAGGCGGCGACGATGGCGCCCAACAACTGGGCGACGATATACGGTACGACGCGACGCGACGGAAACACGCCTGCGGTTGCAAGACCGGTGGTGACGGCGGGATTGAAATGACCGCCGCTGATGTCACCGAATGCCGCGACGAATACCATAATGGTGAGCCCGTGCGCGAAGGCGACCGGCGGATCATGATTGACGCCGAGTGCTATTGCCGATCCGGCGCCGATAAAGATCAATGCGAAGGTGCCAATGAACTCGGCGGCCAAAGCCCGCCCTGAACCGTTTGCTGCTTCAGTCATTCTCGCTACCCTCAAGCGCTGTCCTGGTGACGGCGAACCGATTGACCTGCGCCTAGCCGGGCCAGGCGGAGGCGCGGATCACGCGGCAGAAATTTACGGGCCGGAAGGACGGATCCTTGTCGGCGAGCACGTCGGCCTTGACGTTGCCGAAGGTCGTCTCGGGCCTGGGATGAATGGCGTCGTAAAAGGCCTGAATAATCTCTTCCTTGAAGTGAGCGGAGCGCGGGTGTGCGCGGACGACTGCTTCGCGCTCGGCCTCAGTGAACCGGGAAAACGCAATGCCAAGCACGTCCATCTCGACGCCGGCGGTAACGAGCCCGATGACGGGATGCATGAACCGCGGGATGCCAGGCGTTGTGTGCAGCGCGATCGCGGTCCACACCGTCTCGATGTCGCGCTCGGCAATGCCGTGGCTGCGCAGGAAGTCGCGGGCGGCGTCGGCGCCGTCCACCTCGAAGCGCTTATCGGCGGAGGCGTATCGAGGGGTGAGGCCCATGTCGTGGAACATGGCGCCGGCATAGAGGAGCTCGGGATCGAAATGGAGGCCGCAGCGCTTGCCGGTCAACGCGCCCCAGTAATAGACGCGGCTCGAGTGGTGAAACAGCAGCGGTGGCTCGGTGTCCTTGACCAACTCGGTCACTTCGCGCGCCAGTTTGCTGTCTGGAATGATCACCCCTGCGATCGACTGCGTTGCTTCTGCAGTAACTGAGGGGATCGACGTCATTGGCTGGCTCCTCTTGGAGGAAGCCCACGGATCGGCAGATGAGTTCGCTCCGCGGCTGTGAGTTTCGAGAATGGCGCCTCTTGCATCGACAGGTGGCCCGTCCGTGCTGCCGAAAATCTTGCGAAAAGGGCGTCCGGTCCTTGCAACAGGACCGGACGAGTCGGATTGAACCGGCGGGAGAAGATACCGGTCGATCCCATTAACGACGCGTCCCTCACCCCAGATCGGTTAAGCTCGGTAAATTTCAGTAAGCGGCGCCGGGATGTGACATCCGCGGAAATTGCGCGTGGGCCTCGCCGCGCCGGCTGTCATGTTTATGAAGTCCCGCGGACCAAAGGACGGCGGCGATAATCCGGCGCGCATCGCTGAGAGGGATCACGATATTGTCGTCCAATCCTAATAACCCTTGGGGACCAGCCCATGTGGGTCGATCACGAATTTGTTCGGGACGCCGGCGTCGAAATTCCGGTAGCCCGCGGGGGCCTGGTCGAGGGAGATAACTTTGACATTGACGATGTCGCCGATCGGCAGCCGACCCCACAGGATCGCTTGCATCAGCTGCCGGTTGTACTTCAGTACCGGGGTCTGCCCGGTGTGGGGGATTGCGTTCGGTCGCTACCGGGTGTTGCCACATCGTGGCGAGGTTCTCGCCGACGGCCAGCCGAATAAGCTCGGCGGCCGCGCCTTCGACGTGCTGGTGGCGGTGTTCGAAGTGCGCGGCGCCCGTGGTCAACACGGACGCGTTGACGGCGCGCTTCTCACCGGCCGGAGGCGGGCAGCCGCGGGGCACCAAACACTGGGGCGAGGCCCGACCGGAGCAACGCGCTGCTGGCCGAGTCCGAGCACGTCCTGCGATCGTCGCCGGTCGGTCCACCTTCGCGGCAGCCGCCGCCAAATCCCTGACGGCAATGGACCTGCGCCGGGACGTCGCACGGCTCGCCTAGCGGATCGGGGCTCTTGAGCTCCATCACCGCCTCTCACCCTGTCGAAGTCTATTCCAACCTGCCGGTCACGGCGTATGATAGCGGCGGCGCCCGGAGCGCGCACTCTCCGCCGACGTCACCGATGGCCTGAGCAAGCTCTTTATAGGGGAGATCTGCCGGCTTGCGTGCGCTCGGCTCCGACCCATGCCGGAAACGGGAGGCTAACCATGGAAACGAGCGGCGGCTCTGTACAGTGTGCCGGCGGCAGTCTCGGCCAGCATCGGCATATTTGCGCTTTCTTCGACGGCTTCGACGAGCAGCACCGGGTGCTTCGCTCGTTCATCAAAGAGGGGTTCGAGCGGGGGGACAAAGCCTTCCACATTGTCGACCCCGAGCTGTGGGAAGCCCATCTCAGACGGCTTGCCGAAGCCGGTGTCGATGTGGAGCAGGCGATGGGCAGCGGCCAGCTCGAGCTGCGGCGCTGGCAGGATGCCTATTTGCGCGACGGTAGCTTTGATCAGGACGCGATGCTAGCCCTGCTCGAAGAGGTGCTCCAATCGGGGGCGGCGGCCGGCTATCCGCTGACTCGGTTTGTGTCGCGGGTGGAAGCGGCGCTGGTGAACAAAGCAGGCCTAGACAGCTGGTTGGAATACGAGACACGCGTCAACTACGTGGTGCCCAAATACGACGATCCCGTGATCTGCACCTATGATTTGTCAAAGTTTAGTGCAAGCATGGTAATGGACATGATGCGGACACACCCGGTGGTGATCATCGGCGGGGTCTTGCAGGAGAATCCGTTCTTTGTTTCTCCTGACCAGTTCCTGCTTGAGATCCGGGAGCGGCGCCGGTCCGCACGGCAGTAATTATCACGGGCAGTGCCGATGGGCCTCGATCCTGACGCCCGGCGGCTGCGAACAGCGCTCAGGGACCTCGTCGCGCTTTCGACCGTCCCGGTGGCGTGGCTCGGCAGAGACCCGCCGGCCATCGCCTCCGATCTCGCCGACGTGCTGGTCAATTCACTATTCCTCGACTTCGCTTTTGTACGTCTCTGCGATCCTAGCGGGGCTGGCGCGGTCGAAATCGCCCGAGGCAGCGCCGGGCAGGCATTTCCGGAATGGTTGCAGCAATATCTCGCTGTCAACGGCCGCCTGTCGCACCGGGAAATCGTCCGCGCAACCGGCGGGCGCGCGCGGGGAAGCTGCGGCATTGTCATTCCCGTTGGCGTCGATGCCGCAGGCGGTATCGTTGCCGCGGCGTGTGATCGCGCCGGCTTTCCTAGCGAAATCGACCAGCTACTGCTTTCCGTAGCCGCCAATCATGCCGCCACCGCATTTCGGTCGGCACGCATCCTACACGATCATAGGCGTGCCGAGGAAGCGTTGCGCGAGAGCGAACAGCGACTTCGCAAAGCCCACGACGAACTCGAGACGAGGGTGGCGGAACGGACCGCCGAACTGCAACGCAGCGAAGCCTATTTGGCGGAAGCGCAGAGGCTGAGCCATACTGGCAGCTTCGGCTGGGATGTCTCGAGCGGGAAGCTCTACTGGTCTGAAGAAACCTTTCGCATTTTCGAATGTGACCGCTCTGAACAACCGACAGTAGATCTCGTCCTCCAGCGGACTCATCCGGCCGAAAGAGCGCTGGTGCGACAAACACTCGACCGCGTCGCGCGGGAAAGGACGGATCTCGATTTAGAGCGTCGGTTACTGATGTACGATGGAAGAATCAAAAGCATCCATATTGTCGGTCATCCTGTCTTTGACAAATCGGGTGATTTGGTCGAGTTTATGGGGACCGTCATGGATGTGACCGAGCGCGTGCGGGCGGAGGAAGAACGACAGGCGTTCGCACACGCCAACCGCATCGCGACAATGGGGCAGCTGACAGCCTCGATCGCTCATGAAGTGAACCAGCCGATCGCCGCGGCGCGTAACAACGCGGCTTCCGCTCTGCGGTTCTTATCCGGAAGTCCGCCAGATCTGCAGGAGGTGCGCGAAGCGCTCGACTGTGTTGTAAGCGACGTCGATCGGGCCGGCAATGTCATCGGCGGGATCCGAAAGCTTATCACGAAAACGCCGGCACCACGAGATGATCGCTTGGACGTCAACGAGGCGATCCGCGAGATGATTGTCTTGACCCGTGGCGAAGCGCTGAAGAACGGCGTCTCGGTGCAGATGCAACTCGAAGGCTTGCCACTCATTCCGGGGGATCGGGTGCAACTGCAACAAGTCGTCTTGAACTTGATCTTGAACGCAGTCGAAGCGATGAGCTCGGTCGATGGCGCGCGCCGAGAGCTGTCGATCAGCACCCAACGAAGAGGAGCGGATGAGGTCCTGGTCACCGTCCGCGATTCGGGGCCGGGAATTGATCCGGCAAATCTCGGACGCGTCTTCGACTCCTTTTACACAACCAAGCCCAGCGGAATAGGGTTGGGCCTCTCGATCTGCCGCTCGATCATCGACGCGCATGGGGGGCGGTTGTGGACGGCTGCGAATGAACCGAGAGGCGCTACATTTCAGTTCACCTTGCCGGCAGGAAACCAGGGTTCATGAATTCCCTGCCGCCGGCTTGCCGCCCTCGACAGCCTTGCTGACGCAATCCACCAGATCGTTGTCGTCAAACGGCTTGAGAAGGTAACAGACGATACCGTCTTTCAGAGCCCGCTCCCGGGTAGCTTCGTCAGGATAGGCAGTAACGAGGATCATTGAAATATTGCGCCCCGCCTCGATCAAGCATGCGTTGAGTTCGACTCCCGTCATTCCGGGCATATGGATGTCAGCGATCAGGCAAGCGGTCTCGTCGACACGACGAGATGCGAGAAAATCAGCCGCCGATGGAAAAGCTTCGACGGTATAACCCGCCGATCGCATGAGTCTTCTCATCGACTCGCGAAAGGGTTCATCGTCCTCGACGATCGCGATCAATGGCGCCTTGGCCAATCCGCCCTCCGGCATCGCGCGAAGCCACCTCTACCGGGCGCTTCAGATTGTTGCGCGAACGTGTAAAGTCCCTTGAGATGCGCGAAGAGAGCCGCCGCGGCAAGCCCGGAGCCGCTAAACTTTGGTTTAGGCCCGTTTCGCAGCGAAAGGTTTATTTCTGCGATAGATGGTGCTTAACTCCGCCCGCCTGCGGGTGGAGGTGATGCCTGAATCCGGTCCCGCCGTTTTCGTGATCGACGACGATCCGGCATTGCGGGAATCGGTTGGGCGGCTCCTGCGATCTGTCGGCTTGGATGCTCGGCTATTTGCGTCCGTTCCCGACTTCCTCAAATCCGTCCCCCAGCAAGGCCCCACCTGCCTCGTCCTGGACATTCGCTTGCCGGGGCGGAGCGGTCTGGATTTTCAGCGCGAGCTCGCGGCTGCGGATATCCAAATCCCGATCATCTTCATAACGGGGCACGGTGACGTCCCGATGTCCGTGCAGGCGATGAAGGGCGGTGCCATTGAGTTCCTGACCAAGCCTTTCCGTGATCAAGACCTGATCGATGCGATCCAGCTCGGCCTCGCGCGCGATCGTGCTCGGCGCAAGAATGAAAAGGCCTTGGTTACGCTCAGGGCGCGCTTCGATGCGCTCAGCCCACGGGAACGCGAGATAATGATCCAGGTCGTGCAGGGCCGCCTCAGCAAGCAGATCGCCCATGATCTCGGTATCTCAGAAGCCACGGTGAAGGTCCATCGCAGCAATCTGATGCGGAAGATGAGCGTCCGCTCCCTACCCGAGCTGGGCCAAATGGCAGACAAGCTCAAACTGGTGTCAGAGAACAGGTGAGCGGCGGCTCAGCGCGCCGTTTGCGATCGCATCGGCCGCGCCGTTTATCGAGGCTGATCAGCCGCGATGCCGAAGCAGGCCGAGGTTGGAACCGCTTCTGTGCCCGCTGCTAAACCAAAGTTCATGGCTCTCAGCCGCCAAGTCAATAGACCGGGTTGAGCCATCGCGTAAGCTCGTCGGCATGGCGCAGTGCGCAAATGCGGCTGCCGAAGCTCCACCCGATACCTGCAAGGTATTGAGGCGACTAGTTTAGCCTTTCACCTGCAAGATTAGGAGGCTCACTTTGGATTCCACTTCCGACCCACCATTGGGGCTTGCGTTCGGTCGTTTCCAAGTGTTGCCGGAACGCCGTGAGCTGCTTGCCGACGGCCGGCCGGTCAAGCTCGGCGGGCGCGCCTTCGACCTGCTGATGGCGCTGATCGAACCGCGCGGAGCCGTCGTCAGCAAGGACGCGCTGATGGCGCGTGCCTGGCCGGGCCGCATCATCGAAGAAAATAGTTTGGCAGCGCAGATTTCGGCCTTGCGCGCCGCCTTCGGGGCCGAGCGCGAACTGATCCGCTCGGTCCCCGGACGCGGCTACCATTTCACCGGCGAGATCCGCATTCTGTCGGCGAGCCCCGATAGAGGCGGGGCGGGGGTGGCCACGGCGGAGCCCGCATCGGTTGCGCCGCCGACCAACATATCAGAGCCGGTTTCCGAGCTGATCGGCCGCGATGCCGAGGTCGAGGAGGTGCTGCACCTCGCCGGTGCCTATCGGCTCGTCACACTGACCGGCGCCGGCGGCGTCGGCAAGACAACGCTGGCTCTCGCACTCGCACGCGAGCTGCGGCCGCGTTTTGCCGACGGAGTGTGGCTGGCCGAGTGCTCGGACCTCACCGATCCCGGGTTGGTCCCTGCCGCGGTCGCTGCCGCCATCGGACTGGAGCTCGGTGGCGGGGAAGTTTCGGCGCAATGCGTGGCGCAGGCGCTCGCGGATCGGCGCCTGTTGCTGGTGCTGGATACCTGCGAGCACGTGATCGAAGCCGCTGCAGCAATGGCCGAGGCTATGCTCGGGGCCGGCTCGGCGCTGCACATTATCGCCACCAGCCGCGAGCCGCTCCGAGCGGACGGCGAATGGGTCTATCCGGTACAACCGCTCGCCGTGCCGGCAGCGGATGTCACGGCCGACGACGATCCTATGCGATACGCGGCCGTCCGGCTGTTCATCGAGCGGGCGCGGGCGGCAGAGCCGCATTTTGCTCCCGACCGGCGCCTCCTGGCGATGATCGCCGCGATCTGCCGGCGGCTCGACGGCATCCCGCTGGCGATCGAGCTGGCGGCGGCGCGCGCCGCAACGCTCGGCATCGAGGCGCTCGCCGCCCCTCTCGACGATCGCTTGCGTCTGCTGACGGGCGGAAGGCGGACGGCGTCGCCAAGGCACCAGGCGTTGCGGGCGACGCTCGACTGGAGCTACGAGCTGTTGGCCGAGCCCGAACGCGCTATTCTTGGGCGCTTGGCGGTGTTCGCCGGAGCCTTCAGCCTGGAGGCGGCCGCCGCTATCGCGGCCAGCCCGGAACTCGCGGCGCCGGACGTGATCGAGGGGCTTTTGGGCCTGGTTGCGAAATCGCTCGTTGTGGCAGGGGGCGAGGGCGCCGTCGCGCGCTATCGCATGCTCCGCACGACACGCGCCTACGCGTTTGAAAAGCTCGAGGAAAGCGGCGAACGGGACCGGGTCGCGCGCCGCCACGCCGAATATTGCCGCGACCCTTCGAGCAGGCCGGAGCCGCATAGGAAACCCGACCCACCAGCGAATTTCTCCCCGATTACCGACGCCAGATCGAGATGTGTGCGCTCGAACAAAGACCAGGCGTTTTCCGAAGCTGATGCAGGAACGCGCAACGTGAGCAGGCCAGCCCAGATTGTCATGGCGATCCGGTTCGCGGCCGCGCCCGTGCTCGCCGCGCAACCGGGCGGCGTGCGGTCTGCGCCTGAGGCCGCGATGCTCGGACAGATCGGCACAATGGACGACGACAACAATGCCTGCCTGCAGCTTGCGCCCGAGCCCAATGCTTGGTACGCGGATAGATGGGCTGGCTATACGCCTCATTCGGCGACGCGCGCCGACGGCGCAAGTTCCTGCTCTGGAGCCGCCCGGACCGGCGGCGAGCAGTGACCTCCGTCAACCGGCTCGGCCCGGGAATATCGGGAGGGGCCGCCCTGCCGAAGCGGCACGGTCTGGTGCCGGCGCTTTGCGTCAGTTTACAGTTTGACAATAAGTGTTACCGAAAAGCGCTTGTTCGGGTTGATAGTTAGGCAAAATCTCGGCATCAGTTGGGTTAAAAAGTGGCGCAAACCTGCCCTGTCCGGGGGAGGGAGCAAGAAATTTCGCGCAGTTTTCGCTTGTTCTGGCGGCCAGGAACGAGCGATGCAGCACGAATCCCTTTCGTTCTTTGTAATTTATGCCTTACTCACCGGATCATTGATGTTGTTTTTGCCGCGTGCGGCGCAGGCGCAGAACCCCGTGCCGGCCCCGATATTCCCGCCGCCTGGGTTCACGATTCCGCCGGCCGACGCTCCCTGTATTTTGCCCGGCAACAAGCTCGACCTGAAGTGTTTTATCGCCAACGACCCGGACGCAGCACGCATCCGCGCGGAAGAGGCGGGCCTGTTTTAGCAGGCGCTGGCCGCGGCCCAGTCCGGAACTCTCGATCCTGCCCACCAGGTGCAGACCTCGGGTCAACTCGAGATTTTCGACCCGAGCCTCGCCGTGATCGGCAACCTCGCCTGCAGCTATTGCCACGATCCGGCCGCCGGCTACGGCAACGGATCATCGGTCTTGAGCATCTACCCTGGCGGGAGCAATCCTGGGTTGGTGCCGATTGCCACGTCTGGCGCCTATCCCGATAACCGGATCGCCAAGAGAAACCCGCAATCCTATGTCTATGCGCCCTATTTTTCGCCGCTTCACTACAATGTGACCCAGGGCGATCTCTACGGCGGAAACTTCTGGGATGCGCGCGCCAGCGGCTACCGGCTGCAGAATTCTTCGGCCGAGCAGGCGCAGGATCCGCCGGTCGATCCGGAGGAGATGGCGAACGAGGACACTGCCTGCGTGGTTTGGAAACTCTCGCAAAGCCAATACGCCTCGTTCTTCGAGCAGGTTGGGGGGCGGGGTCGCTCACCTCGATCAACTTCCCCTCGAACACGGCACAGCTGTGCAGTATTCCGAAAGGCGCCGCCGCGGCACAACCGCTGCCGCTGAGCCCGACCGACCGGACCAAGGACGCCATATCTCGACAGGAACACTTCACCGCCGCTTCCGCCCGCAAAGAAAGCTGCGCGGGTCGCAATCCTGCAAGGACCGGTGCTCGAATTTGCTCGCGACGATCTCGCCATCATCCGATGGACGACCAACAACCCGGGAGGTCGGACGATCATTTTGCGGTCATTCATTATGGTAGAAATCCGGAGATGCTAAGCCGAACCGCGAAATCTCCGGTCCGGCTCAACCGCGGCCATTCGCAGACGATTTTTCGCGCGCACCTGAACGGCCTCAAACCGCTGACGACCTATTACTACCGGGTGACCTCGAGCGCCGCCGATGGCATCGACGACGGGGAGAAGAGTGCCATAGAACGGTTCACCGCGCCCGGCCCCGACGACGGCGCATCGAGGCTTATCCGCAGCCGGAGTAGCGGCCACCGCATCGGCTACTCGGCAGCGTCGAGATCGCAGGAATTTTCAGCGCTGTTCAGGGCGTGACCCGGGGGCCACATCTGCCGCGGGCCGCATCGAAGTTTTTCAGACTTATTCACACTGCGCCCAAGGAGTTTACAGCAACCACCGTGCTAACGTTTGGACAGCAACGAGAAGTGGTCGCGGGAAGAAATGTCGAAATTCGCTTTGGCCCCGGTCGAAAGTCGCGTTGCCGCACCTTCGGGTCCGGCCGGGGCGATTTCGACGCGTTCCAGCGTCGAGCAGATATCCCGATCTCACGGCGAAGCCGCAACAGAAGCGCAACGACGCACGGCCGATGCCCGGCGCGAAATCTCGTTCGGTCGTTACCGCCTGCTGCCGGCGCAGCACCTGCTGCTGGCCGGCGATAGCCCGGTCCATCTCGGCAGCCGCGCTTTCGATCTTCTGCTGGCGCTCGTCGAGCGGCCGGGTGCGTTGCGCAGCAAAGACGAGTTGATGGCCAAGGTCTGGCCTCATGTCTTTGTCGACGAGGGCAACCTCAAGGTGCAGATAGCAGCGCTGCGCCGAGCCCTCGGAGATGGGTCGGGCAGCGAGCGATACATCGCTGCGGTGCCCGGTCGCGGCTACTGCTTCGTTATGCCGGTGACCCGATCGCCGGCGCCGCGCCCTGCGACACCGGATCCGGCTGCGACCGCGCGCCTCGATAACCTTCCGGCGGCGCTGACGCCGCTTATCGGCCGTGACGAAGTGATCCGAACAATCGCGCTGCAATCCTCGCAACAGCGTCTCCTGAGCGTCGTCGGCCCAGGCGGGATCGGCAAGACGAGCCTCGCCCTCGACGTGGCACGGGATCTCGTCGGCACTTTCGAGCATGGCGTGTGGTTCGTCGATTTGGCGAAGATTGGTAATCCGCTGTTCGTGCCGCACGCGCTCGCAGCTGCGATCGGGCTCGAGATTTGCGGCGAGGAACCGCTCGCCACGCTGCTCGTCCGCCTGGACGCCAAGAACATGCTGTTCGTGCTCGACAATTGCGAGCATGTCATCGATGGCACCGCGCAGGTCGCGCTGGCGCTGCTGCGCACTGATCCGGGCATTCACGTGCTCGCGACCAGCCGCGAGCCGTTGCGGATCGAAGGCGAGCGCGTGCACCGGCTTGCGGCACTCGAATGGCCGTCGATGTCGCCTTCGCTCGGGGCCGCCGAGGCACTGCAATTCCCGGCCGTCCAGCTGTTCGTCGAACGCGCCACCGGCACGCTCGGTGAATTCGTGCTGCGGGATGAGGACGTGCCGTTTGTTATCGAGATCTGCCGCAAGCTCGACGGCATCCCGCTCGCGATCGAGGCCGCCGCGGCCGATATCGAGGCGTTCGGGGTCGCGGGCGTCGCCGCGCGTCTCGATGATCCTCTGCAACTGCCGACCATGCGGCGGCGGGGCGCGGCGGCTCGGCAGCGGACGCTCGGTGCGACGGCCCATTGGAGCTACCGCCTGTTGCAACACAGCGAGCAGGCGCTATTGCAACGGCTTGCAGGCTTTGCCGACAGCTTTACGGCGGCCGATGCAATGCAAGCGGCAGCGGACGACGCGCGGCCCGAAAATGAGATGGCCCGGCAGCTCGCGGCCCTGGTTGCGAAATCCCTTTTGACGCCGATCAGGGACGAATGGCAGCCGCGCTTCCGGATGACGGCGGTCATGCGAGCCTATGCCCTCGGCAGGCTCGCCGCGGACGAAAAGAATGGGGTGACGCGACATTCCTCGGCGCCGCCTCGGCCAGAGGGTGTCGTCCATCAGCTGCGGCTCTGCAGCAGAACATGAGAAGCGCATCCGATTCGAGCGGGGAGATCAGAAGATGTCGTTCATTTCCAATATGCCTCCAAAGAAAATCGACTGTGCACCGGGCGATTTGCTCAACCGACACCTTGCCGGGGCGATCGATCTGCGCCGGCAGGTCGAGCAGGCTCGGTACAATATCGGCCCCGAATGCGCCTCGATCCGCAAGCTTCTCGAAGAAGTTGCGGAGGCGCTCGACAGCTATTCGCAGAGGCTTTGCGAACGCGCGGCGGCTTTCGGGGCTCGGGAAACCGGCGCGGTCGCGGGCGACAGGACGCGCCGCCTCGGCACATTCGGGATAGCCAACGACGAAGTGGAGATTGACGCCATCGCGGCGGCTATCGCCGCCTTCGGCGATGCCTCGCGCAGCGCGATCGCCGAGGCGGCGGCGTCCGGCGACGTCGAAGCCTGCCACATCTTCACCGGGCTGTCGCACGAGCTCGATTACGACCTCTGGCTGCTCGAATCGCTAAGCAGGCCGTTATTTGCCGGTCGATACTGGCCGAAATGCCTGCAGACCGGCATTTCCATCGGCGCGGGCGGGGTATGACCGCTATTGGCGCGGGATCGGCCGCTCCCGACGAACCCGCCAACGATCGCAGCTTCGGGGCCGCACTCGCAGGCCAAATCGGCGCCCTGAAGCGTTATGCGCGGGTCCTGCGGCACGACCCCGCCGCTGCCGAGGATCTGGTGCAGGAGTGTCTGTGTCGCGCGCTGGCGAAGCGGCAGCTATGGCAAGAGGGCACCGATCTGCACGCCTGGCTGTTCACGATGCTGCATAATTTGCACATCAACGAGATCCGGCGCACGGCGCGCCGCGGCACGCATGTCGCAGTCGAGGATGTTGCCTCGTCGCTGGCCGTGCTCCCGGACGCACCATTTTCGGTGTGGTTTCGCGATTTCCAGCGGGCCGTCGCCTCCTTGCCCGAAGCATGGCAGCAAGGCGTCGTGCTGATCGGGCTCGAAGGCAAGGAATATGCGGAGGCTGCGGCCATCCTCGGCCTGCCGGTCGGCACCGTCCGCTCGCGGCTCGCCAGCACCCGGGAAAAACTGCGAAGCCTTCTCGATGAGAGCGCCGCCGCTCCCCTTCGCCACGGGGCTCGCCGGGCCGCGGCATGCGGGCGATTTCAAAGCCGCCCGACCCCGATGCGGCCGGTGCCCACAGGCAAGGCCTGCGATGCCGCAACCGTGTCGAGAAGCGCCCTCGCCGCCTGCAGGTCGACCGTGTCGAAACCTTCGGTGAACCGGTCATAGACGGGCTGTAAGAGCGCCGCCCCCTCGGGGGCACGGCCGTCTTCGTGCAGCAGCCGGGCGAGGCTTGTTGCGGCGCGCAGTTCCCAGGACAACGCGCCTTGCCGGCGCGCGCAATCGCAGGCATGCCGGAAATGATCCTCGGCCTTCGAAGCCGCGCTGTGCGCCCGCTCCAGCAGCAGCAGTTCGCCCCTGATGCGGTGAAGCTCCGCAATGTACCAACTGCCTCCGGTACGCGCGGTCCGATCGAGGGCGCGATCGAGGGCCGCGAGACCGCACGCAGCGTCGCCGAGCGCGCCGAGCGCTTCGGCCAGCTCGCCGAGGAAAGCATCGTAACGCGTGTGCGACACGACGCCGGATGCGTCGAGCGCATTGCGCAGAATATCCGATCCTCGAGCAACCTCGCCGCGACGGATCGCCAAGACGCCCTCGAAGCAGCGCGCGTCGATCAGCCAGAAGCCGAGACCCGAACGCTCGGCATAGTGGAGGAGCATCTTCACGTAGCGCTCCGCGGCGTCCAGATCACCGGTCAATAGCGCGATCGGACAAGCTCCCTGCGCCAATGCGTTGCAGAGCGTGACCGGATGGTTCATCGACAGGGCGTCGGCGGTACTACTCTCGACCGTGCGCCTCGCCTGATCCGGAAATCCTTGCAGCCAAAGGATCACGGCAAGCCGCATGCGCGCAGTCAGCCAGGGATCGAACTGGAAGCGGACGATGGGCCTGTCGTGCAAATCCGGGACATGGCCGGTAAACATCCGTTCGATACGGCGGCGGGCATCTGCCTGCTCGCCGAGGAAATGCAACGCGAAGCCCAGCATCCTGTCGCCGATCGGCACGGCGATAGGGTCGGCGGAATTCGACGCCAGAAGGCTGAACTGCTCCGCCAGCCGCGTTGCGTCGCGGACCGCGCCGTCATTCATCCGATCGACCCACAAGCCCCAAAGCGCACGCAAGCGGTAGTCTGTGTCCTCGAGGCTTTCACCGATCTCGAAGGCGCGCTCGAACGCGGCCCGGGTCTCCGGCGCGGCTCCTCTCGTGTACATCAAGGCCGCGCCAAGCGCCTCGGAGAGCTGCATCTCTCGGCGTCTGTCGCGATCGTCCCGCCGCGCGAGAGCAGCGAGCGCCCGCTCGACGCAGGCTCGGCACTCCTCGATCAGCGACAGGTGCATCCACAGCGGCACCGCGGCCGCCGTCAGCGCCACGCCGATCGACGGGTCGCCGCTTGGCGAAAAGGCCCAATCGAGCGCCGCGCGCAGATTGTCGATCCGGCGCCCATAATCGTTGAGCCATTCGGCGGCGGGCCGCACCTCCCACTCGGCCTCGGCGCGCTCAAAGACGCCGCGGTAATATTCGGCGTGGCGCCGCGCGAGCCGTTCCTTCTCGCCACTCTCGCCGAGCTTTTCAAGCGCGTATGCCCGAGTGGTGTCGAGCAAGCGGTAGCGCCCGATGGGACCCTCGAACTCCGCCGCAACCAGCGATTTCGCGACCAGGTCCGAAAGAACTTCGATAACCTCCAACGACGAAATCTCGGGGCTCATCGCAACCGCGCCGGCCGCTGTCAGACTGAAGGCGCCGGCAAAGATCGCCAAGCGACGGAAGACGACACGCTCGCGCTCGGCGAGCAGCCCGAAGCTCCAGTCCAGTGTCGCCCGCAAGGTCTGGTGCCGCGGCAATGCGGTGCGGCGGCCGCCGGTCAGCAGTTGGAAGCGGTCCTCGAGGCGGACGGCAAGCTCCGCGAGGCCGAGTACCGGGGCGCGCGCCGCGGCCAGTTCGATGGCCAGCGGAATGCCGTCGAGCCGGCGGCAGATCGCCGCGATCGTTGCCGCATGCCGATCCTCGGACAACTGCGCGCCGCCTGCGCGCGACCGGACGACAAACAGCAGCACCGCGCCGCACTGCCAGACGTCGCCGCCCGGCGAGGCAGGCACGGCGAGAGGTGGCACCAAGTAGATCTGCTCCCCCTCCGCATTGAGCGGCTCGCGGCTGGTAGCGATGATCCGCACCGTCGAGCTCGCCCGCAGCAGCGTCTCGGCCATCGCCGCCGCGGCGTCGATCAGATGCTCACAGGTGTCGAGGACCAGCAACAGCCGCCGGTCGGCGAGCGCCCGCGCGACGCGCTGCGCCGAGACCGCTCCGGCGCCGAGCTCGAGCCCGATCGCCGCGGCAACCGTCGCCGGCACCAGGCCGGGATCGGCGAGCGGCGAGAACTCGGCGAGCCACACGCCGTCCGGAAATTGCCGCAGCATCCGGTGTGCGGCCGCGAGTGCCAGCCGCGTCTTGCCGATGCCGCCGGGGCCGGTCAGCGTGACGAGCCGATGCGCCGCGGCGAGGCCCAACAGCTCACGCAACTCGTCGTCCCGGCCGATCAGCTCGGAAACCGGCTCCGGCAGGTTCGTCGGCGACGGCACCGCCAGAGGCCCGGCCATCCCCGCGCCGGCCCGCTCATCGGCGTTCTCGGATGGAATGCGGATCTCACCCGAGAACTGATAGCCGCGACCGGCGACGGTGCGGATCAGGTCGCGCTCAGCCCCGAACGCCCGGCGCAACGCCGAGACCTGCGCCTGCAGATTGTTTTCCTCGATGACCCGGTCGGGCCAGACGCGCGCCATCAGCGCATCCTTGCCGACAACCGCGCCGCGCGCTTCGATCAGCGCCATCAGCACGTCGAAGGCGCGCCCGCCGAGCTTGATCGGCCGGCCGTCGGCCAACAGCTCGCGGCGATGCGGCACCACCCGGAATCGACCGAACGCGATGCTCGCCGGTGTTTCGGAAGCCGGATCCATCGGCAGCCATTATAGGCGGCGCTCAGACGATTTCAGGGTTTTTCAGTGCGGCCCTCCCTCTCTCGGACCGCCGCTGCGAGACGCCGAGGGCAGCGGGTTCAGCCGACCCGCCGCATGGCCATTTACCGGAATTCGCCAGCTTTTACCGCGGCCGGACGGAGCCGTGACCAGATAAAGCCCGGGACAGCACTCGCATAGGTGAATCCGAATTCATCTTCGGGCAACCGGCTGCACCGGCGTCGAGCCTTATCTCGGCTGCAAGCAAGGAACCCGCTGCATAGGAGGACGAGATGACGGGCCTGCGCAATCCCACCGCGGACACGCCGCTGCATCGGCGATCGAGCGAATTCGCGGTCGGGCCGGTCGGCGTGGCCGGTCTCGGCCGGATGGGACACGCCTTCGCCCTCAATTTCCTGGAGGACGGCCAAGAGCTTTGGGTGCACGACCGCCGGCGGCTGCGGAATTGAGACAATAGGAGATCATGACATGGAATTCGCTGCCATTCCCAATACCTCGTTATCCATATCGCGCGTCGGGCTCGGCACCTGGGCCATCGGCGGCTGGATGTGGGGCGGCACGGACGAAACGGAGTCGATCAGGACAATTGGCGCTGCGATCGATAGCGGCATCAACCTGATCGATACAGCGCCGGCCTATGGCTTCGGCCGTTCCGAAGAGATCGTCGGCCGTGCCATTGCCGACGGCGGACTGC
>Ga0335075_10002225_pt1 | contig 31397 bp, 25 predicted proteins | sample Lox_Sample_24_FD_206723 | JGI IMG/M metagenome (GOLD analysis project Ga0335075, IMG submission 206723) | Soil microbial communities from Loxahatchee National Wildlife Refuge, Florida, United States - Lox_Sample_2.4 | ecosystem: Environmental > Terrestrial > Soil > Wetlands | place: USA...
AGCTTCATGGCCAACGCGCTTCACGCGAAGCGGGTGGCGGTGATCAACGACAACACCACCTACGCGAAGGGCCTCGCCGATGCCACCGTGGCTGCGCTCAAGAAGCTCGGCGTCGATGTCGTCTATAGCAACGCCATCACGCCCGGCCAGATGGATTATTCGCCGGTGCTGACGCGCGTTGCCGCGCTCAAGCCGGACGCCCTTTATTTCACAGGCTATTTCGCCGAAGGCGGGCTGATGGTGAAGGAGGCTCACGAGCTGCACCTGAAGTTCGCGTTCATCGGCGGTGATGGCAATAACGACCCGACTCTCCTGAAAACCGCCGGATCCGCGGCCGACGGGATGTTCGTCACCTGCGCGCCGCTGCCGCAGTTCCTCTCCGGCGCCAAGGGCTTCGTCGATGACTACACGAAACAGTTCGGCCATCCGCCCGGACCCTACTCCGCGTACGAGTACGACGCGGTCGGCGTGCTCGCGCAGGCGATCGACCGGGCAAAGGCGACCACGCCCGCCGCGCTGAACGCTTCTCTTGCCCAGACCAAGAACTATCCCGGCATCACGGGCAATATCAGCTTCAATTCGAAGGGCGACCGGACCGTCGCCGTCTATATCGTCATCATCGTCAAGAACGATGAGTTCACGCCCTATATGCGGCTCGATCCCGCCGGCAACTGGGTCGCGATGCAGTAGCGCTCTTGGTCGGACCTCGCACAGCAGCCGCCGGCGCTCCGCCGGCGGCGGCTCGGTGCCCGGAGAGGCCGTGATGCTCCTTCCCTGAGGGCCGGCGGTGCAGGCCTTCTTTCAGTACACCGTCGAGGGGCTGACGATCGGCGCCTTCTACGCCCTCGTCGCCCTCGGCTACACCATGGTCTACGGCATCATCCGGCTGATCAACTTCGCCCATGGCGATGTCTTCATGGTCGGCGCCTTCCTTGGCTGGACCGTGCTCGTGACACTCGCCGGCATGCACCTGCCGATGGCGGTCGCACTCGTCGTCGCCTTCGCCGCCTCGCTTTGCTTCAGCGGCGCGCTCGGCGTCGCGATCGACCGGATCGCCTATCAGCCCCTGCTCGCCGCCCCGCGGCTTTCGATCCTGATCACGGCACTCGGCGTCTCGCTCGCGCTCGAGAACGGGGTTCTGCTGATCTATGGCCCCGGCTTCCTCACCTACCCCCATCTCATGGGCACGGCCGGGTTCGCGATCGGCGGCGTGCAGATCAGCTACGCGCAGACCGTCATGTTCGTCGTCAGCCTGGCCCTGATGTTCGCACTCTACCTCTTCGTCCACCGCACCTTCATCGGCACCGCAATGCGCGCGCTCGCGGTCGATCAGGACGCGGCGCGGCTGATGGGAATCGATGTCGAACGGATCATCCAGCTCACATTCTTCATTGGCTCCTTCCTTGCCGCCGCTGCCGGCGTGATGGAGGGCCTCTACTACACGCAGATCTCGTTCTACATGGGCTTTCTGGTGGGGCTGCGCGCCTTCACCGCGGCCGTGCTCGGCGGCATCGGAAATATCCCCGGCGCGATGGCGGGCGGCCTCCTGATCGGGCTCCTCGAATCCTACGGCGCCGGCTATCTCTCCTCGCGCTGGACCGACGTCTTCGTGTTCCTCGTGCTGATCGGCGTGCTCGTCGTCAAGCCGACCGGCCTCTTCGGCGAACGCGTCGTGGAACGGATGTAGCGGCAATGGTCGATCGTGCCGATCCGGCTATGCGGGCCGCCACCGCCAGAATGCTCATCGTTGCAGTCGCGGCCGGCGCCGTCGTCCTGCCGCTCGTGTCGGACGACTATGTGGTGGACGTCGCGATCAGCATCCTCACCTTCGGCATCCTGGGCCTGGGGCTCAACATCGTCGTCGGCTACGCCGGCCTGCTCGATCTCGGCTATGCCGCCTTCTTCGCGATCGGCGCCTATACCACCGCGCTTTTGGAGACGCTGCTCCACTTTTCCTTCTGGGAGACGGTGCCCGCGAGCCTCCTCTTCGCGGCCGCCTCCGGCGTCATCATCGGCTACCCGACGCTCCGCCTGCGCAGCGACTATCTCGCGATCGTCACCCTCGGTTTCGGCGAGATCGTCCGCATCATCGCCAACAATCTCGACATCACCGGCGGACCCAACGGCATCTACGGGATTGACCCTCCCGTCCTGTTCGGCTTCGAGATTAGCTCGCCCAAGGCGATCTACGGCCTCGCCTGGGCTTTTCTCCTGATCGTCATCCTCTTCACGCGCCGCCTCTCGGCCTCGCGGCTCGGCCGCGCCTGGATCAGCATCCGCGAGGACGAAACCGCCGCCGAGGCGATCGGCGTGCCGACGCTCCGGGTGAAGCTGCTCGCCTATGTGATGGGTGCGCTGGTCGGCGGCTTCGGCGGCAGCCTCTTCGCCGCCCGCTTCGGCGCGATCGACCCCACCGGCTTTACCTATCTCCAGTCGATCAACTTCCTCATCGTCGTCGTGCTCGGCGGCATGGGCAGCACGCCGGGCGTGCTGCTCGGCGCGGCGATCGTCGCCGGCCTGCCCGAGGCGCTCCGCTTCCTCGCCCTGTGGCGTGAGTTCGGCTTCGCGATCGGCCTCATCATCCTCATGCTCGTCCGGCCGCAGGGGCTCTGGCCCGCGCGGGTCGCGCGGCGCGTCGAGCTTCCCGAGGACGAAGGCGGCGATCCGGTCTTCGCCGGCAAAGACGCGCCGCGCGGCGAGACGCTGCTCGAGGTGAGAGACCTGAGCCGCGATTTCGGCGGCGTGCGCGCGGTGAGCGGGTTGAGCTTCACCGCCCATCGCGGCGAGATCCTCAGCATCATCGGCCCCAACGGCGCCGGTAAGACGACCGTCTTCAACTGCCTCACCGGTGTCACGCGGCCGAGCGGCGGCGAAATCCGCTTCCGCGGAGCGCCCCTCGGACGTCTCTCCCCGCACCGCATCGTCGCCCTCGGCCTCTCCCGCACCTTCCAGGGTATCCGCCTCTTTCCCCACATGACGGCGTACGAGAACGTGCTCGTGGGCATGGATCCGCACCACCGCGTCTCGCTCCTGGGCGAGATTTTCGGCCTGCCCTCAGCAGGGCGCGATGGGCGCGAGCACCTCGGTACCTGTCGCCGGCTGCTCCGGTTCGTCGGCCTCGAAGAAGCTGCGGGCCATCGCGCCGGCGATCTCGCCTACGGCGACCAGCGGCGGCTCGAGATCGCGCGCGCGCTCGGCGCCAAGCCCGAGATCCTGCTGCTCGACGAGCCGGCCGCGGGCATGAATCCCACGGAAAAAACCGAGCTGATGACGTTGATCCGCCACATCCGCGATCTCGGCGTGACGATCGTGCTGATCGAGCACGACATGATGCTGGTGATGGGCGTCTCCGACCGCGTGCTGGTGATGGACCACGGCACGCTCATCGCCGCCGGCGAGCCCGCCGAAATCCAGCGCGACCCGCGCGTCATCGACGCCTATCTTGGCAACGAATCCGACACCGACGAAACGGCCGAAACGCCGGAGGAGGCCACCCTTTGGGACTCCTAGACGTCGAGGATTTGCACGTCGCCTACGGCAAGGTGGAAGTGCTGCGCGGCGTCAGCCTCGAGGTTGGGGAAGGCGAGATCGTCGCCCTGCTCGGCGCCAACGGCGCGGGCAAGACAACGTCCTTGCGCACGATCTCCGGCCTGGTGCGCAGCCGCCGGGGACGCATCCTCCTCGCCGGGGCCGATATCACCCGGCTCCGCGCCCACGAGATCGTCGCCCGCGGCCTCGGCCACGTCCCCGAGGGACGACGCATCTTCGGCCCACTCTCCGTCGAGGAGAACCTCCGCCTCGGTGGCTACCTGCTTCGCCGCGACCCTTTCGAGGTCGAACGACGCGTCGAAGCCAGCTACGCCCTCTTCCCCCGCCTTGCCGAACGGCGAAATCAGTTCGGCGGCACGCTCAGCGGCGGCGAGCAACAAATGCTGGCGATCGCGCGGGCGCTGATGCTGGAGCCGCGTGTGCTAGTGCTCGACGAGCCCTCGATGGGCCTCGCACCCAAGCTCGTGCGGGCGATCTTCGCGATCATACAACGCATCCGCGCCCGGGGCACCGCGGTGCTGCTGGTCGAGCAGAACGCGCGCCAGGCGCTGCGCATCGCCGACCGTGCGTACGTGCTCGAGAGCGGACGCATCGCCCTCTCGGGCGCGGCGGGCGCGCTCGCCGCCGACCCTCGCGTGCGCGCCGCCTACCTCGGCGGCGCCGCCGCAGCTTGAATCTCAGGCGAGCGGCCGGGCCACGTGCGCGCGGTAGGGTGCGCGTTCGAGCAGCCGGTCGTACCACGCGCGGAGGTGGGGCAGGGGCGGACGCTCGAATTCCATCGTGAACCACCGGTGCACGTGCACGCCGAGCGGGATGTCGGCGAGGGTGAAGGTCGCGCCGCCCACGTAAGGGTGCCGAGCAAGCTCCGATTCCAGCATGCCCCAGGCGCGCGTGCAGTCCTTGACGGCGGTGGCGATCGCGGGCTGGTCGCGCTTCTCCGGCGGCGTTCGCACGAGGCCCCAGAAGATCACCGAGATCGGGCGGTTGAGCGTCGTTTGCTGCCAGTCCATCCAGCGGTCGACATTGGCTCGTGCACGCGGCTCCGTGGGCCAGAGCGGCGCGTTCCCGGCAGCGAGATAGCGGCAAATCGCGTTGCTCTCCCAGAGGACGAAGCCGTCCTCCTCGAGCGTCGGCACGAGACCGTTCGGGTTCATCGCACGATATTCGGCCGTGTCAGTCTTGCCGAAGCTGCCGCCGACATCGAACCGCTCATAGGGCAACCCCATCTCCTCGAGCAGCCACAGAACTTTCATGACGTTGCTCGACGTCGCCCGGCCCCATACGCGTCGCATCCGCGCCTCCCTTGCGTGCGGCACGAGGCTAGGACGCGACCGTCCGCCGGGCAATCCGGACGCCTTGCCGCCTCGCGGAGAAGCGTTCATATCGCCCGGTATGCAGCGCATCGATCATCGCGCGGCGGGCTTCGCCGCGGCGCTCGCGGCCGCCCTGGCGCTCGCCGTCGCCGAGGGCTCGGAGCACTGGCTCGGGCTCGTTCCTTGCGCGCTTTGCCTGCTCGAGCGCTGGCCGTGGCGGATGGCCGTTGTTCTGGGCCTTCTCGCTGGGTTCGCCCGGCCGCGGCAGGCGGGGAGGGGGCTCTTGATAGTGCTGGCGCTCAGCCTGGTCGCCTCGGCGGGGCTCGGCGTCATCCATGTCGGCGTTGAGCAAGGTTTTTGGCCGAGCCCGCTGCCGGAATGCGCCGCGCCCGAGATCCACGGGACGAACTTGGCTCAGCTCCTTGCCTCGATGCCGGCGCGGCCGAGCAAGCCCTGCGATGCACCGAGCTTCTTGGTCCCTGGCCTGCCGCTCTCGATGGCGGCGATGAACCTGCTTTATTCGCTGGTCGTTCTCGGCGCCCTCGTGACCTATCTCGTGCAGAGCCGGGAGGGAAGGCGATGAGCGGGCCCGACCGTCCGGCTCCGGAGGCGGTGGCGCGCATGATCCGCGTCGATCACGCGGGCGAATACGGCGCGGTGCGTATCTATGCCGGCCAGCGGGCCGTGCTCGGGCGCGGAGCGAAGGCGGAGCTGCTGCGCCATATGGAAGAGCAGGAGAGGCAGCATCTCGCCTCCTTCTCCGAAGTGCTGACGCGCCGGCGGGTACGGCCGACGGCGCTCCTCCCGCTCTGGCATGTTGCCGGGTTCGCGCTCGGCGCGGCTACGGCAGCGCTGGGCGAGCGGGCCGCGATGGCGTGCACGGTTGCCGTCGAGGAGGCGATCGACGCACACTATGCCGGGCAGGAGGCCGCGCTTGCGGACGAGGAGGGCGCGCTTTCGGCGCTGATCGCGCAAGCCCGCGCGGAAGAGCTCGAGCACCGCGATATCGGGCTTGCTAACGGGGCTGAGAAGGCACCGGCGTACCGGCTGCTCTCGGCGGTCATCAAGACCGGCTGCCGGGTGGCAATCGCGCTCAGCGAGCGGGTGTAACCAAGCCTCGCGGCGGTTGGCTGGCGCAAACCCGGTCCCAGCTTTCATAGAAAGCTGGGACATAGATCATTGTTTTCTCGCATAATCGAACGCGCGCGGCGATCACGCTCCGGCTCGTCGAGCATCGGCGTTACATTCGCGCGCGAGGCGCGGATATACGCGAGATGTATGACTGGCGCCTGCCGCATGCCGGCTGAACCCCAACTCTATGCCAGTCGCCGGGCGAAGATGAAGCTGGCAGGATCGATCGCGTAGGGCGCCGGGCCGTTGAGCCAGGCGATGCTTTCCTGCCGTCCCGCGACGAAGCCCTGCCAGAAGGGCAGCGTGAGTGCGTGCACGTCGGCGAGCGCGCGCGCGGCCAGCGCACCGAGCGGCGCGTCTCCCGCCGGGGCGATGCCGGCGAGGGTCATGTGCGTGCCCTCGCGCACAATGCCGAGATATTTGTGGCCGGGCGGCGAGAGCTCGTAGGCGGCGAGGCGGTGGCGGTAGCCGCCCGGCCCATTGTCGCGCGTGCCGTCGATCAGCAGCAGTGGCCGCGTCAGCGCGCCGAACGAGGCGGGTGCGAGGCCCTGGAACGGATGGCGCGCATCGGCCCCGGGCGGCACCGGAGGGGCGGCCAGGAGGAAGAAGGCCGCCGGCCGGGGATCTGCAAAGCTTTTTTGCTGCCCGCCGGGAAAGCAGACGGTGGCACCGGCGATCACCGCGGCTGTCCAGGCGCCGAACGAGTGTCCGCCGAGGCCGACGCGGGCGGGAACGACACGCGCTCCGGCTCGCGCGGCAAGATCGGGGAGCGCGGTCAGCATCGCGTCGATATCCGCGATGCGAAGCTCCGCGTAGCGCTCGAGGTCGGCGAAAGAGGGACGGTACGGCGCGCCGCGCGCAAAGGAATCGAGGTGCTCGGGCAGGAGAAGAAGAAAGCCCGCCTCGACCCAGGGGGCGACGAGGCGGATGAAGCCCGAGGGGCGGCCACCATAACCGGGCGAGAAGATGAGGGCCGGATGGGGTGCTGCGCGGTTGGCGGGGGGCAGGATCGTGATGGGCAGGCCGCCATCGGGCCGCCCGGCGAGCCGCGTCGAGAGGCCGGGCCCAGCAGCGCGGGCCGGCCTGAAGATGGTCGCGCCGAGGCAGGCCGCGGCGAGCGCTGTGGCGGCGCGGAGGAGGGTTCGTCGCGTCATGTCATTCGTTCGGTCAAGACGTCGGATCGCGGCGTCTGGCCACGCCGCCTCCGTCGAGCGGATAGCGGAACCGACTGTCAGGACGAAAGCCCGGGTGGCGCGCTCCAGCTCGCTGCGGCCAGGCTCGGAGGGTTGTTGAATTCCCTTCAGCCTGCCGGCAGGCTCGCGACATGCGCGAGCCGAAGATTCCGCTGCCGCCGTTCGCAGCCCTCCGTGCCTTCCATGCCGCGGCCGTGCATGAGCGGTTCCGCGATGCGGCGGCGAGCCTCGGCATCACGGAATCGGCGGTCAGCCATCAGGTGCGCCGCCTCGAGGATTTCCTGCGCACCGCGCTGTTCGACCGCTCCGGGTCGGGCGCGCGGCTTACCGAGGCAGGCCGACGCTATCTCGAGCACATCGACCCGGCAATCCGCCAGCTCCAGGCGGCGACCGAGGCGATGATCCGCCCCACTGGGCGCAGCGTGGTTCGTCTGACGCTCCCGCCCTCGCTCGCTGCGACGTGGCTCATTCCGGCGCTCACCGCGTTCGAGCGCGCATGCCCCGGAATCGAGCTGCAGCTCGTGCCCACCACGCGGGTAATCGACCTCAAACGTGGCCAGGCGGATTTGGCGATCCGCCACGGCAAGGGCTCCTGGCCCGGCGTCGAGGCCACCTTCCTTCTCGAGGAGATGGCACTGCCGGTCGCCGCGCCCGGCTATCTGCAATGCCGCCCGGACGAGCCGCCGCTCCCCGCCCTGCGGCGCGCGCGGCTGATCGTCAACGCCCGCTTCCCCAACGAGTGGGAGGAATGGGCCCGGGCGCGCGGCCTGCCGCCGCCGGCGCTCACCGGTGCGATCGCGCTCGAGGGCTCGGAGGAGGGGCTCCGGGTGGCGGAGAGCGGGCATGGGCTCGCCATCGGCCGCCGGCCGATGGTCGATGACCGGCTCGCGCGGGGGACGCTGGTCGCGCCCTTCGGCGCGGGCGATCCGACCGGCGCGGCCTATTATCTCTGCCGGCCGACCGGCATTGCACCAAGCGCCGAGGCGCGGCGGCTGGAGGCTTGGCTCCGCAAGCTGGCCGCGCGATCCTCTTGAAGGATGTTCAAGCCCGCCTGAAGCGAACTCGCTGGCGCCCGCCGAAGGCGGTTGCCACATTTAGCGCATGGCCAGCCATTCTGAGGAGGCGACAAGTGAACCAGGCCGTCCTTGAGAGCGCCCGCATCTCCACCGGCCTTCGGGCCGCGCTCACTTTCATCGCGCCGTCGGCGAAGAAGCCGGTCTTCGAGAGCTCCGCCTATACCGGCGGCGCGCCGCGGCTTTACTTCGAGACCGAGCGCCACACCGTCGAGATCGCGGATATGCGCCCGCTCGCCGGCACGCTCTCGCTCGATGGCCACGGGTTCGAACTGCGCCGTTCGAAGACCGAAGTCACCGACCTCTACGACGACACTGCCGTCGAAACGCGCTACTACCGGGAGATCGAGGCGCTGCTCCGCGGTGTGATGGGCGCCAGCCGCATCGTCATCTTCGACGCGACCCGCCGATCGGACGATGGGGCGGGTGCTCAGAACCGCGAAGGCACGCGCGGCCCGGCGAGCCGCGTCCATGTGGACTACACGGAGAAGAGCGGCCCGCAGCGCGTCCGCGATTTCTTCGGTGCGGCGGAAGCCGGACGGCTGATGGATTCCGCCGCACGGATCGTGCAGATCAATGTCTGGCGGCCGATACGGGGTCCGGTCCAGCGCTCGCCACTCGCGGTCGCTGATGCCGCCAGCATCCGCCCCGAGGACCTGATCGCGACCGACCAGGTCTTCCCGAACCGGGTGGGCGAGATCTACCACCTCGCCTACAATCCCGCGCAGCGCTGGTATCATGCGCCCGAGATGGAAGCCGACGAGGTCCTGCTGATCAAGGGCTGGGACAGCCTCGCTGACGGCCGCGCCCGCTTCACCCCGCACGGCGCCTTTGATCTGCCGGACATGAAGGCGGACGCCGCGCCGCGCGAAAGCATCGAGGTGCGGACCCTGGTGGTGATCGAGGACTGACGGCCCGGCCGAGCGCGCGCTTGTTGCCGCCGGGCCTCCGGCCATAGCATTTGGCCGGAAAAGGGAAAGGGGGCGGGAATGCGCTCGGGACTTTTCATGATGCCGCTGCATCCGCCTCATCGGCCGCTCGCCGAGACGGCGGCCGAGGACGCGGACAAGATCATACTCGCCGAGCAACTCGGCATGGACGAGGCCTGGGTGGGCGAACACTTCTCCGCCGGCTCCGAGCCGCTCGCCTCCCCGCTGATGTTCCTGGCGTCGGTGCTGCCGCGCACGCGGCGGATCCGCTTCGGCACCGGTGTGATCGGGCTCGGCTATCATCATCCGGCGATGGTCGCGGCCGAGGTCGCGCAGTTCGACCATATGAGCGAGGGACGGCTGATCCTCGGCATCGGCGCCGGGGGGCTGGCAAGCGACGCGGAGCTCTTCGGCCAGCCGGACGTGAAGCTGCGCGGCGAGCGGATGCGCGAGGCGATCGATATGATTCTCGCCCTCTGGTCCGGCGATCCGCCCTATCGGCTCGAGGGCAAGCACTGGCGGATCCGGCTCGAGGAGGCGCTGATGCCCGAATATGGCGTGGGCTTTATGCAGAAGCCCTATCAGAAGCCGCATCCGCCGATTGCGCTTTCGGTGGTGAGCGCGAACTCGGTGGCGATGAAAGTTGCGGCGCTCCGCCGCTGGATCGCCGTCAGTGCCAATTTCATCCCGACCTGGAGCCTTGTCACGCATTGGCCGACCTATCTCGCGGGTTGCGCCGAGGCGGGCCGCGCGCCGGACCCGGCTGCCTGGCGCGTCGCGCGCAACGTGATCGTCGCGGACACGGACGCGGAAGCGCGCGCGCACGCCTTCGATCCCGAAGGGGCGAGCTGGTACTATTTCGAGTACCTCTGGCAGCTCCTGCACCGGCGCGGGCTCGGTGCCGGGATGAAGCCCGACCCAGCGATCCCGGACGATCAGGTGACACCTTCGATGCTGATCGAGGAAATGGTCATTCACGGCAGCCCGGCGACGGTGACCGAGAAGCTTGTCGCCTTGCGCGAGCGGATCGGCCCCTTCGGGACACTGCTGCTCGCGGCACTCGACTGGTCGGGCGCCAACGCCGAACGCGAGCGCCGTTCGCTCACCCTGATGGCGGAGGAGGTGCTGCCGCGGTTCGCTCAAGCGGTGGGCAAGGCCGCGGCGGCGTAAACCGCGAGGCCGAGCCACCGATCAGATCTGCCCCGCTCAGATCTGAACCACATCGTTGAGCGACCAGGTCTCGTTCGGCGGGTTCTCGCCGATCCGTACCGTCTTGTCGTTGACGAAGACGTAGGGCGGGACCGGAAGGTTGTAGGGCGCCGGGACGAATTTCCAGACCCGCCCGGCGAGGTCGTATTTCGAGCCGTGGCAGGGGCAGAGATAGCCGCCCGGCCAGTCCGCCACCGGTGTCGTCTGGCTTGGATTGGGCCAGTATCCCGGCAGGCAGCCGAGATGGGTGCAGATGCCAACCAGGACGGCATATTCCGGCTTGACCGAGCGGTGCCAGTTGTCGGCGTAGGTCGGCTGCTGGAGCACTTTCGAATCGGGATCGCTGAGGCGTGCGATCATCGAGTGGCTCTGCAGCGCCGTGAGCGCGGCAGCCGGACGATTGACGACGAGGATCGGCTTCTCGCGCCAGAGCACGATAATCTGCTGGCCGGGCTGCATCTGGGAGATGTCCACATCGACGGGCGAGCCGGCCGCGAGCGTGTCCGCCGCCGGGTCCATCGAATCGAGGAACGGCCAAGCGACCGCGGCGACGCCGATGGCGGCGCTGGCGAGAGTGACGAGGGTCAGGAAATCGCGCCGCGGCGTACCCTCCCCGGCGTGGCTCCCTGCGCCGTGCGCCGTCGTTGCCTCCGATGCTGCCATCGTCCGTCCCCTCTGCGAACTCGGCCTTGCGGCCGCTTGCCCGCTATCTAACGCCGCGCCGCCGCGGGCACCATCCCCCGGCATCGTGGCGCCGCCACGCGCTAGGCGAGACCGTAGGCGGCGCGGGCGTTATCGCGGAACAGCGCCCGCGTCTCCGCCTCGTCGAGCGAAAGCTTGAGAGCGCGCCGCGGGTCGTCCATGTCCCAGTGCGGATAGTCGCTCGCGAAGACCATCCGGTCCCAGCCGATCCAGTCGATGAGCGAGCGGAGATCGCCCGGCTCCGGGGGCTCCTCGACCGGCTGCGTGGCGAACCACACGTTGCGGCGGATATATTGCGAGGGCGGATATTTCACGTGCGGCACCTCGCTCCGCATGCGCGCCCAGTGCTGGTCGAGGCGCCAGCCGAGCGCGGGCGCCCAACCGAAGCCGCCCTCGATCATCACCACTTTCAGCTCCGGGAACGCCTCGAACACGCCCTCCAGCACGAGGCTCGCGAGCAGCGGCTGCATCGCGAGCGCATCGGCGAAATGGTCCTCGAAATAGAAGGAGGGCCAGCCCGCGGGGGTTTTCGCGACCCCATTGCTGCCGCCGGTGTGGATGCCGAGCGGGACCCCGTGGCGAACGGCGGCGGCGAAAATCGGCCAGTAGCGCTTGCGCCCCAGCGGTTCCGTGGTGCGCGTCGAGATGAAGATCGAGACGAAATCGGGCTTTGCCGCGCAGCGCTCGATCTCGGCGACCGAGGCCTCCGGGTCCTCGGCGGGAATGGTGATCGAGGCTTTGAGGCGTCGCTCGGGCTCGGTCCAGGCCGCCACCTGCCAGTCATTGAGCGCGGCGCAGAGGGCGGCCCCGAAGGCGGGGTTGCGCTGGTCCTTCCCGCTCGGGATCAGCACCTGGAGGATGCCGGTCTCGATGCCGTAGGGGTCGAGGTGCTGGGCGCGCATGAAATCGAGGTCCGAGCCGGGCGGCCCGCCGGCCGGCGGCCAGGAATCGCGCCGGGAGAGCGCCGGCGTCGCCTTCGGCACCGCGTAGCTCGCGACGAAGGGATTCTTCGTGCGCAGCCCGTTGGTCTGGAGCTCCTCGCGCCAGCGGCGCGAGAGATGGGGAAGGAGGGCGTCCTGCGAGCGCAGCATCGGGTGGATGTCGCAATCGACGATGCCGAGCCGCGTTTTTCCCTCTTGGGCACGCTCCAGGACGTCTTCGCTCATGATGCGCTTGCCTCGTTCCATGCGGTCGATCGGATCGGCAGCTTGAGCCTCGGGTAAGTCTCGAAGGGGTTCTCGAGGGCGATGCGGGCGAGGAGATCGCCCGGCAGCCCGGCGGGTAGCACGTCCGCGCCGTCCCATTGCCAATGGGGAAAATCGGTCGAGAAGAGCAGGAGGTTGGGCGCGGCGATCTGCTCGATCACCCGGGCGAGCGCGCCCGGCGCGGGTGGGGCGTCGGCCGGCTGGAGGGTGATCCGCACGTGCTCGCGGACGATCTCGGCGGGCGAGCGATCGACCCACGGCACCTCCGAGCGGAGCGCCCGCCACTCCTTGGTCGCCCGCCAGAGGAAAGCGGGCAGCCAGGTGAAGCCGGATTCGATCAGCACGACACGCAGATTGGGGAACCGGGTGAAGACGCCCTCGCCGATCAGGCTCAGGAGCTGGTGCTGGAAGACCGTCGCCTGGTCCACATAGTCCTCGACGACGTAGCTCGGCCAGCCGACGCTGGTGATCGGGTGGTGGTAGGCGCTGCCGGCATGGATGCCGACCGGCAGACCGAGGCGCTCGGCGGCGGCGTAGATCGGCCAGTTTGTGCGCCGGCCGAGGAGGGTTTCGCCGCCGGCCAGCAGGAGGACCTGGACGAAGCGGGGGTCGGCGGCGCGGCGCTCGATCTCGGCGACCGCGAGCTCGGCGCTGCGTCCGGTGACCAGGATCGAGGCGCGCAGCCGCGGCTCGCGGTCGAGCCATTCGGCGGCGATCCAGTCGTTGACGGCGGCGGCGAGGGCCGCGCCCATGTCCTCGCTGAACATCGCCGCGGCGCCGTGCAGGGGGTGGCAGATCGCGAGGCGGGTGCCCCAGGGGTCGAGCGCCTCCCGCCGCATCAGGGCGAGGTCGCCGCCGGGAGTGCCGTCCGGGCCGCGCCACTCGGGGCGTGCCGAGAGAGCCGCGCCGGGCGGGTAGCTCGCGAGGCCGAGCCCGTCGATGCCGCGGGAGACCATGACGTCGCGCCAATGATCGTCGAGATAGGGGAGCAGCTCGGCCACCGAGGGCGTGGGCGGATGGATGTCGCAGTCGATGGGGCCGAGCGCTCGCAGTGCCGGCGGCGCGGTCATGAAATGGTGTTTCCTCCTCGGCCCGGCGATGGCGGAGTGGGCGTGGAGGGTGCCCGAGAGCGGCGAAAGAGGCAAGGAAAAGAAGGGGATAGCCCTGGCCGGGGAGCGGGGGTACCCACGATCTGGCCCATCTCGGGGGGGGGTAGGCGGCGGGCGGCCGAAACTTTTGGATGGAATGTATTGATATTAAAAGATTTACGTAGCATTGCGCAGCCGGCCCCAGGGCAGCGCGCGCCGCGGAGACGGAGCCCTACCCGCCGGCGGGCACGGGCCTGCCGGCCGCAAGGGTCCGCTCGAAGTAGGCGATCGTCCGCTCGAGGCCGGCCTCGAGCGGCACCGTCGGCTCCCAGGCGAGCAGGCGCCTGGCCAGCGCGATGTCCGGGCAGCGCTGCATCGGGTCATCCTCCGGGAGGGGCTGATGGACGATGCGCGAGCGCGTGCCGGTAAGCTTGATGATCCGTTCGGCCAGCTCCCGCACCGGGATCTCATGCGGATTGCCGAGGTTGACGGGGCCGGTTTCGCCGTCCGCCGTGCCCATCATCGCGACGAGGCCCGCGACCAGGTCGTCGACATAGCAGAAGGCGCGCGTCTGGCTGCCCTCGCCATAGATGGTGATGTCCTCTCCGCGCAGGGCCTGGACGATGAAGTTGGAGACCACGCGGCCGTCGCTCGGGTGCATGCGCGGGCCGTAGGTGTTGAAGATTCGGACCACCTTGATGCGGGTTCGGTGCTGGCGGTAATAGTCGAAGAAGAGCGTCTCGGCGCAGCGCTTGCCTTCGTCGTAGCAGGCGCGGGGCCCGAGCGGATTGACATTGCCGCGGTATCCTTCGGTCTGCGGATGCACCTCGGGATCGCCGTAGACCTCGCTGGTCGATGCCTGCAGGACCTTCGCCTTCGTCCGCTTTGCCAGGCCCAGCATGTTGATCGCACCGACCACGCTCGTCTTCGTCGTCTGCACGGGGTCGAACTGATAGTGGATCGGCGATGCCGGGCAGGCGAGATTGTAGATCTCGTCCACCTCGACATAGAGCGGGAAGGTCACGTCGTGGCGCATCGCCTCGAAGCGCGGGGTGCCGAGGAGGCCCGCGAGATTGTCCTTCCGGCCGGTGAAATAATTATCGACGCAGAGGACGTCGTTGCCGTCGCGCACCAGCCGCTCGCAGAGATGCGAGCCGATGAAGCCGGCGCCGCCGGTCACCAGGATGCGCCGCGTGACCGCGCCCGCCCCGCTGTTCCCGCCCGGCAAGGCGCGATCCTCCATGCAATCCCTCCAAGCGATACGCGGGGGGAACCCCCCCGACCGGCCCCCGCGCGGGTTGCCTGCATAGCCCAGATCCCGCATCTTGCCATCCGAATTCGCAGACGCCGGGCATCGTCGCCGCGGCAGCCTTGCCTCCTTTCGCACGACCGATGCGGATAGCCTGATGCTCCTTTCCGTCGTGATCCCCTGCTACAACGAGCGCGAGACGATCGCGGCGCTCATCGCTTCCGTGCGCGCGGCGGCGCCCGCCGAGAAGGAGATCATCGTCGTCGACGATTGCTCGAAGGACGGCACACGCGAGCTGTTGCGGGGCGAGATCGAAACCCGCGTCGACCGCGTGATCTACCACGAGGTCAACCAGGGCAAGGGCGCGGCGCTGCGCAGCGGCATCCGCGCCGCGCGCGGCGATATCGTGCTGATCCAGGACGCAGACCTCGAATACGACCCGGCCGAATACGCCAATCTCCTGAAGCCGATCCTCGAGGACAAGGCGGACGTCGTCTTCGGCTCGCGGTTCCTTGGCGGCGCGCCGCACCGGGTGCTCTATTTCTGGCACCGGGTCGGCAACGGGGGGCTGACCCTGCTCTCGAACATCTTCACCAACCTGAACCTCACGGACATGGAGACGTGCTACAAGGTTTTTCGCCGCGAGATCATCCAGGCGATCGAGATCGAAGAGAACCGATTCGGATTCGAGCCGGAGATCACCGCCAAGGTTGCGAAAGCCCGCTGCCGCATCTTCGAGGTCGGGATCTCCTACTACGGCCGGACCTACGAGCAGGGAAAGAAGATCGGCTGGAAGGATGGCCTTCGCGCGCTCTGGTGCATCCTCAAATACAATCTCTTCCGATGACCGGTCCCGTTGGCGCCGACGCCGCTTAACGGACCGGGACGAGTGAGCGAAGCCGGGCGCGCATCCGCGGAGCGCGTGGCCAGGCGCCGCGGCGCGCGCTGGTGGGCGGACGCTCTCGCGGCGACGCTCTTTCTCGCGCTGGGCGTGGGCCTCATCCTCCGCCCTCACGCCACGGGTGGGACGATGCCCGGCAATCTCGGCGACGGGCGCTTCAATCTTGCGGTGCTTGAGTTCTTCTATCGCACGCTGGTCGCGGCTCTCCACGGTCATCCGGCCAACTTCGCCGATGCCCCGTTCTTCTATCCGTGGCCGCGGGTGACGAACTTCTCCGATACCTTCTGGGGCGACGGCGAGGTGTACGCGCTCGTCCGCGCCGCCGGCATCGGTCCGCTCGCTTCCTTCCAAGCATGGTTCGTTGCCGGCTTCTTGCTCACCTATGCCGCCGCCTTCGTGAGCTTCCGCAAGCTCGGGCTGAGGGCGTGGGGAGCCGCCGCCGGAGCCTTCCTGTTCACTTTTCCCCTTCCGATGGCCGCGCAATTCGGCCACGCGCAGCTTGTTTACCGGCTCTGGGTTCCGCCCGCGGTCTTGGCGCTCGATCGCTTTCTCACGAGGCAGAGCCCGCGGGCCGGCGCCGCGTGCGTGCTGTTCCTCGCGCTTCAGCTCGCGGCTGGCATCTATGTGGGGCTTTTCCTCTGCCTCCTGCTTGGCGCTTATGCCGTTGCGCTCGGCCTGGCAGGACGAGATCGCCTGGCCCCGCCGCGCTGGGCCGCGCTCCGTTCCGCCGGCACGGGCGAACTCGTCACGACGGGGCTCATGCTTGTTGCCGCGTTGATCGTCCTGGCGGTGGTGGCGATTCCGTACCTCGAGGTTGAGGCCATGTACGGGTTCGCGCGCTCGTGGCCCGATGTGGCGGATATGCTGCCGCGGCCCGGCTCGTACCTACTCGCCGGCGCGTCCGAGCTGTGGCCCAACCTTTCGGCGAGATTTCCTTATCCGATCGTGTGGGAGCACCAGATCTTCCCCGGCCTGTCGGCGATCGTCCCACTCGCCTGGTTCGCGCTTTCAGGGCGAGCGCGGAGGCGCCAGCCCCGCGCCGGCGTGCTGCTCGCGACGTTTGCAATCCTCGTCATCGTCACCCTCGATCTCGGCGGCCATACGCTCTATCGGCTGATCTACGCGCTGCCGGGCTTTTCCGTGCTGCGCGCAGTGACACGCATTATCCTCGTGATGATGATGCCGCTCGCGGTTTTGCTCGGCATGCTAATTGACGATCTGGCGGCCGCGGGGTCGTATTGGCGGCCGCGCTGCGTTGGTGCGGTGCTGCTGTCCGGGTTTATGGTCGCGGAGTGCTCTCTGATCGCTCCCGACGTGTCTTCCCCCGCGGCCGATTGGCGCGGGCGGCTCACTGCGCTCGAAGCCCGCATGCCCAAGCCGCTTCCCCCGCATGCTGTCCTTGCGATAGCGACGCAGCCCTTGAAGCCAGGGGTCGATTGGCCGTGGATGCTGGCGCAGATCGACGGCGACGTCGCCGCCGCCACTCTCGGCGTCGTCACGCTCAACGGCTACTCCGGTAATATCCCGCCGACCTGGGGAACGATGGTGACCTGCCGCGACGTCGCTCACGACCTCCGCGCCGGGCGGCACTTCCTGGCCGAACACGGGCTCCCGGCACCGGATATCGGGCCGGGCCAGCTCGTGCTCTTGGGATTCGGGCCTTGCAACCCCATCCCGCTCGCCCGCGACCCGACCCTCGAGCTCGGCCGCACCTACCATTTCGCCAAGGGCGCGGCGGGCAACGGATTCGCGGGCGACGGCCTCTCTATCCCAGAGGGTTGGGGCCGCTGGACCGACGCCAAAGACGCGTTTCTCTTCTTCGCGCTTTCCGCCGGGCCCACGGGCCCGGTCTCCATAGTGGTTGACGCAACGTCGCTCTCGCCGTTCGCGGACCAGGGGCAGGCCGCGGCCGTAACTGCCAACGGTCACGGGTGCGGGCGGCTCGTGGTCTCACTGCACAGGCCGCGCGCCGCGGTTACCTGTCCGGCCGGCGCGCTCCACGCCGGGGACAATGTACTGCGTCTTCGCATCGCGCGCCCGACGCGTCCGATCGATCTTGGCCTCGGCGCCGATCGGCGGCATCTCGGCCTTGGGCTGAAGGCGCTGACTGTTGCGCCGGACGAATGAGTCACGAGTGGGGCCGGCCAACTCCTCCTCCCCGATCAGTTTTGCGCGTTCCCTCGGCAATGCTCGGGCCTATCGTAGCGACGGCGTCCTCCGGGGCGCGCTCTTCATCTTCCGTCTTGTGCCGCCCCCTACGCGAGGCTTGACACGCGCAGGCGAAGCTGGAATTCGTCTGGCGCTCAATCGGGCGCCCGTGACTAATGATCGCAGGCGGGGCGAGGGGGATCGATGTTCGAGTACGCCTACGCTGTGGCGAGGAAGATCGACGCCGACCTAGGCGGTGCGTGTCTGACGGGTGCGTTGCGAGGCCTTCGGCAACTGGGGCTTGAGGACTTCGGCGAGCTTCTGGCGTCTATGCCCGATCCCGCGCTCCCGAATCTCTCCCGAGTGTTGCCAGAAATGGCGAGCGCCGAGATACAGGTTAGCTGGACCGGCGCGCACGGATTGCCCCTGTTGAAGCAGACGAACAGCTTCGCCAGGTCCGCCGCCTACAATTTCACGCGTCTGACCGGCCGTCCACTAGATGGTGCCCGGATTTTAGATTTCGGCTGCGGCTACGGACGCATCGCACGCTTAATGTACTATTTTACTGATCCGGCGCATTTTATCGGTGTGGATCCCTGGGACCGCTCAATCGAGCTTTGTCGTCAAGCTGGGTTCGGCGACAATTTTCGTCAGTCCGAATATTTGCCAAAGAGTCTACCGGTTGACGACGCTCGGTTTGACCTCATTTACGCCTTCTCGGTCTTCACCCATCTATCCGAGCGGGCGAGCCGTCAAGCACTGGATACTCTACGCCGCTACATTCAAGAGGACGGAATCCTCCTGATCACCATACGGCCTGTCGAGTATTGGGGTGCGGGCCACCCCTCCGACGTCAACGTGGATGCGCTGGTCGCCCGACATCGCCGCTCTGGTTTCGCATTTCTGCCGCATAACCGCGTGCCCGTTGATGGTGACATCACTTACGGGGACACCAGCATGACAACGGAATGGCTTATTGCCCAGTTCCCCAGCTGGCGTTTCTCCGGCGTCGATCGTTCACTCGACGACCCATATCAGATATATGTATTTCTACGACCGGGATAGTAGCTCACGATCTGTTCGATGGACTGTATTTGCCTGCAATGGCAATGAGCGGGGCGGGATTCGGCGATTTGGCCCCCGCAACCAATGTCGTATGGCTGGTAGCGTCGTTTGAGGCGCTGTCCGGACACTTCTTACTCGCGCTCCTGGTAACTCTCATGGTCGACACGTGACGGCCAGCCCTCGATCTGCAAGCGATGCTCAGCGGACGCCAGTGCCGCTCCCTTCGGCCCTGCGGGGCCGGCGGCATTAGTTCTGGTGCCTTGCCGAGCCAAGCAACCGCTGTCACGAACTCCGGCTTCACTTCGTCGTCGTTCCTCGTGGGATGTGCTACATACCCCATCCAGTGATTGTAGCGTCGTGTTCTATGCGTCGATCAGGCGCCTTGGGATTGCCACGACGATGTCTTGCAGCGTCCGGAGGCGATCTCTCTCCCCGTTCCACGTCCCATACGTGGTTTCCGTCACCCGTAGGCCGTATTCGTTCAAGGTGTGCCTAAGCAAAGTTTCCGGGTATGCGACCACCGCTGATGGGTTCTCAAGACTCATGACCCGGCAGTCGCCCAGCGCGTGCGGGAATCGGTAGGATGCAGGATGGGCTGGATCAGCGATGTTTGCGATGGCCTCTGGGGTAAGCAGGAAAAATGTCGCAATGAACCTGCCGTCGGGCTTCAAGACTCTCTCTATCTCCCGGAAGTAAGCAGCCATGTCCTCGGGCAACAGGTGCGTGAACAGTGAGACCGCGTAAGCGATATCGAAGTGATTGTCGGGCCAGGGGAGTCGGTAGTCTGCCTGCCTGACTGCCGAGGTTGGGTTGTAATGGCCGTTGAATATATTGGCGTGTTGGAACGAGAAGTTTTCATATGTTCGGTACGCGGCCGCACAATAATCAATGGCGGCCTTGTTGATATCCAGACCGCAGAAGCTTCCCTCGCGCGATAGGTAATCGGTTAGGGCGCGCGCGTGGTGCCCGGGACCGCAGCCCAAATCGAGGATCTTATCAAATGGCTGTAGATTCCCACGTTTGACTAAGACCTCATAGACGAATCCAGGTCCATGATTGGCGAACTGCTCCGCGGTTATTGCGTATTGGGCGAGCAGATGGTCGGGCGGGATCAGTTGATCGGGATCTGGGCTCATGGGGGGCCTAGTGGGCTAGGCACTACCCTCGCCCTGAGACGGCCGTGCGTCAAGCCGTCGGAGCGGCGACACGCTCCAGCTGGGGTTCCCCGGATGGTCGTCGGTCTCGCCTCTCCGTAGCTGACGGTGGCCTGGCGTCGCCCCCCCGACTTTTATCCGGCCAGGTGCGGAGTTTGCTCGGTGATTTTGTCCGTCTTGCTCTAGCCCCTGACGTTCACCTACGTAAAGCCGGAGTCCGGCTGTTGTCCTGGCGTGTGTGTGGCGGGGGAGTAACGGGCGATCGGCGGAGCTGGTTGGCGTTGCACAGCCGATCGCCCGTTGCGGTGAGAGCCCGCCGGCATAGGCGGCGGGCGTTGGCCATGCGATGCGAGAATGAAGCTACAGCAACTATTTTGTCTGATAACATTTAACCTGCGGGCGTGGGCCCTTCCTCCAAAGCTCAGATAGGCAATTAGAAGAGCCGTCGCGCGTAACGCAACCCTGCTGCCCGACAGCTAAAGTTGGTTCGCGCCGCCTGGCTTGCCTGCCTCCCCAGCGTCCGGCCCGCGGCTGGATTGTCGAGCAGCCCAGTCATATGTTCGGTGGCGCCGTCCAAATCTGGCTCTGCCCAGTGTTGACCCTCGCCGTGCGGATAGGCGCCTGGCGGCACTGGCACCAACCGATAGCCGACGTGCATAGAGTTCTCCGGTGTCATGAAATCCATATTGCCCGAATACGATGTAGCGATGACTGGCAGACCCAGAAACATGGCCTCCCCGATGGCAAGACCGTAGCCCTCCGAGCGATGCAGGGAAACAAAGGCGTCGCAGCACCGGATGAGGTTGAACACTTCGTTCTCCTCCATGGTTTCGGCTAATACGGTGATGCGTCCCTTCGCGTCGCCCAGACTCGCGAGAAATTCCCGCACGTGATCGGGGGCGACATCAATGCCGTTCACCTTGAGCACGAGGCAGGCGGGCGTGAAAGGTCGGACGCTTAGCAGGCGTCGAAAGCATTCCACCGCTGCCATCGGATTCTTTCTTTCGACGAAAGATCGACAGTCGAAAAAGGACAGGAAGACGTATGAGTGCTCAGGAATGCCGTAGTATCGCCTCCCGCGAAAGGACGTAAAAGACACCTCATGCGCCGGCGGCATGTGGACGACGGGCCGATCAACAGCGGGAGAGACGGACCGCATGACAAATTCTGACTCGACCCATATTTCGTCAAATTGCGCAAGCTGCCTGGCCCAGACGTCGGGATATCGCGGCAATTCCCACGCTGGGCACACGATGTTTCGAGCAGGAGGTAACGTGCCGAGACGATCAAGGGCCGCTGCGATCTCGTCCCCATTAAGGTGGAGGATGTTTACCCGACCGTATGCGTCACTGAGGAGAGGGACAATCGACGCCGCCTGCGCCGACTCAGGCCGGAGGTTGCCCCAGACATCGCGTACCGAGACCTCGACGCCGACGCTCGCGAATGACGCAAGAGCAGAACGCAGTACGCGCCCTCTTCCTATAGGGGCGAAGGGGTGCCCGACTAGCGTGACCTGCGAAGGGGGGCGTCGCACTGTGATAGCGTCAGCTCTCGCCGCCGCGCAGCAGGTGCGCAGCATCGCGGGCGTTGCGAACCGCCTCAAGGAATGTGTGGCCGAACCGGCGGTCCGGCTCTAGGTACGCACCCTCCGCCCATTCATTCCAGGCATTGATAAAAAGCAGCCGCTCGTCGCCTTGGAAGTCTCGCTTGGTCTCGAGAATAGCGGTTTCGATCCATGCCTGGAAGACGCCCGGGGTGGGGTTTTCTAGAATGAAGCCGGAATTCTGGTTGCGTGGGGAGTTGTCCCAACCCGGCATGACGGTACGGAAGCGTCTGAAGCCCGGATGCTCGCGGGTCGCATAGAGAAGGGCGGTATCATCGTAGCTCGACACGCTCCCATCGAAATCGGGGTTTTGCTTGGCGCCCTTGGGTGCCCGTACGCCCGGGACGTAGTGCGCTGGAAACTCCACCGAGGCGTCGCAGCCGTAGCACGCGGGAGACGTGTGCGAATTGGCGAAGCGGAAAGACTCCACCATAGCAAGATAGATCTCACCTAGGCCAAGCAATCGGCACTCTTCTCGCCACCGCTGGGCGGTCTGCAAAAAATCGGGAAAGAGATCTGTCCGGTAGACCAGAAGCAGCGGTTTGTCGCGCACCCGGACATAGGCGGGGTGCCGCATGTAGCGTGCGAGGTCCCGGATCACGCTAATATCGTCTTCTGGTGAGTGGCGCTGCGAAATCAAGATTTCTTGATCCTGCCCGTCCCATCGGCGGGTCCAATTTTCGTTCGCCCAACAAAGACAGAACGGGTGCGCTGGCATAGTGGGGTCGAGCAACCGTTCGAGTGGTTGATCCAACAGACGACGTCCATCGAACCAGTAGTAGTAATAGCAAAACGCGTCGATGCCGTACCGGGTGGCAAGATCCCACTGCGCCTGCATCACTTCCGGCACTCGTAAATCGTAGTAGCCCAGATCCGCGGGTCGGCGCGGTTGGTCGTGGCCGACGAAATTGGGTCGTGCTCTAGAAACATTAGACCATTCGGTGAAACCCGGCCCCCACCATAGGTCGTTCTCCGGCACGGGATGAAACTGCGGCAGGTAGAAGGCGATTACCCGTAGGTCGTCGAGCGCATCGAACAAGGACTGGTAGCGTTCAGAGAGGCGCTGCATGTTCCGTACGATCTGCCGGTGCTTGTCGGCTGCGCCAAGGGCATCGGAGCTCTTGTTGAGGTGATGGACGACTTCAGCCTCTGGTGTGTAGATGACTCGAAGGCCGTGCTCGCGAACACGCACGCACAGCTCAAGATCTTCGCAGTAAGCAGGTGCGAGGCTCTCGTCAAAGCCACCCAACTTACGGAACAACTCCGTGTCCAACATCAGGCAGGCTCCGGAGATATAGTCCACGTCGCGACGGTAGGACCATCGAGGGATCTCAGGCGCATCCCCGAGGCCGAGCATTTCAACCGCGCCTTCCCGCAGGATGCGTACCCCGGCCTCTTGGAGGGCGCCGCCGGGATAGACAAAGCGCGGTCCGACGGCACCCGCGCCCGGTTCGTCCAGTGCGCGCGTTAGGCCCGCGAGCCAGCCCGGATGTACTTGGGTGTCGTTGTTCAGGAGCACGAGACGGCGCCCGAGTGCCTTGGTTGCCGCAAGGTTGCAGTTGCGAAGGAAGCCTAGGTTCTCGGGTTGGTTTACCAGCCGAAGGTTCCGGACCCGCGACAGGATCTCCTGGGTGCCGTCCGTTGATGCGTCGTTAGCAACGATCACCTCGAATGCTACGTCGTCGGTCGTGGCCGAGAGCGAGAGCAGGCATTCGATGGTGGTAGCCAGGTCGTTGAACACCGGTACGATCACTGAGACTTCGGGCGCATCGCCGGGTGGCCTAAGGGCGATGCGACCGGCGGCTTGTGCGAGATTTTCGCCACTAAGATCAATGATCTTGCGCGGGCGGTAGAGGAGCGCGCCGCGGCGGGCGGCAAGTGCCCCTGCTATACGTGTCCGCATCCCGGGATAGCCCTGCCACTCCCAGTGGCCGTCGGCCACGGGTAACACCCCAAGCGGGGTCGGCGCAACGCGCGCCACACGCGTGCGGGGTATGAGAATTCTTCGGAGCCCCACCCGCCAGCGGCCGTCACGCCTGGCGCGAGCCCGCCGGCGTATTTGCAGCGTGACGGTCCACCATACGAGTTTGACGGTGCGGCGCACGTAGCGGGCGAATGTCGGGCTGCGTGATCCGAGGTAGCGCAACGGCGCGGTTAGGCGCCAGCTCGTCGAGCGAAACGCTGCCTGAAGGTATTCCTCGGCGTGCGTGGCCCGCGCTGTGAGGCTCGCGATCTCTGCGTCTTTCTGCGCGAGCGCGGCCTGCTGCGCGCGCTCGCGCCCTTTAGCCGCCTCGGTCCCGGCCAGCGCCATCGCGCGCGAGGCCTCTGCCCTCTCGGCGCGAGCGACCGCCTCGGCGCGCGCCGCGTCCGCCCGCTCGGCGCTAGTAATCGCATCGGCGCGCGCCGCCTCTGCCTTGTCGGCGCTGGCAATCGCCTTAGCGGCCTCCGCCTTGTTGGCGTCGGCCCGAGCGGACTCGGTTCGAGCCGCCAAGCGGGCTTCACTGATCCGGGTTCGCAGATAGGCAGCGATCGGCTCGGCCGCGAGCTCGTCCTCGGCCAGTGCCTCAATCGCCCGGTCGCAAACAGGCGTCGGTGAGACGTCCCCGTGCCGCCACTGCGCCATCGCCTCGTATATTTTGCTTGCCCACATGTTCTGCGGCGCCCGCAGTGGCGGGCCGGTGGGATCGCGATGAGTCCGGAGCTCAGGCTCCAGGAACTCCGCGACGTCGTCTTTAAGGCTCTGAGAAAATGCGAACAGATCGACACCGAGGATGTCGCTGACTCGTCGAACCTCGGAGGCCCAGTCGCGCAGCAAATCCTCATAGAGCATGACGGCGCGCGGCAGCTCTCTGGTGCCGAGTTCGGAGGCAAGGACGTGCGACAGCCAGAGCGTTGATGAGTGCTCCGGTAGCAACCCGTTTCTCCGGCGGAGCGATTCTGATACCTGTACCGGATCGCGCACGACGAGTACGGCCTTGGCGCTCACGTCAAGCTCGCGCAGCACCGGAATCCAGAACGGAAGCAGGCGGCAGAGCCTCGGGTCCTTTACGCCCCACAGCGGCGCCCCGGCGAAGCTCTGGCGGAGGGTGGCCCTTAGACGCTGCCGCAGCGGTGCAAGTCGCGGGTCACGTTCCCACCATTCGGGCAGGGACCGCGGATCGTCCCAGCGCGCATCAAAGAGGGATAGAACTTCGTCGTGGAGATTCACGATTCCGGTGTGCTCGAAGAAGCCCTTCGGGTTCTCAGGTAGGGGCGCCATCAGCTCGTGCCCGAGTTCCACACCCACCCGCTGCAGCACGCCAGCCGCTGCCGACGTCCCGCTCCGGTGCATCCCAAGGACCAGAACCGCGGTCTTGGTAAGCAGTCTTTCGGTCGTCATAATCCCTTCCTGTCGTTGCGGTGTCGGGTGGTGCGCCGAAGCGAGCCGCGGGTCGCCAAGTTCAGGTGTCGCAGCGAACAATCACAACGTCCGTGTGAGCGCCGATGCGGCGGATTGACCGGAACCGTCCGGTGCGCTGCAGGCTTGCCTCGAGCGGCTCGTGGAAGAACAACATGTGGTTGGGCCTCCGTATCCGATCGGCAGAATCGTAGCCCGAGACGATGAGGGTCTCGAGCGTGTGGTCGGCGAGGAACTTGATTATGCTCTGGTAGGCTCGACGGGTCGGCTGATGAATGAGGACCTCGAAGCAAATGACGAGATGCTTCGGTGGGATCGGGCCGTGAGAGTTGCCGAACGCGAGCCGTTCGAACGCCCAGTCGGGTCTGGCGCATTGCGCGACGCGGATGGCCCTCTCCGACGAGTCTAGGCCAAGATATCCTTTCAGGTCGAGGATCTTCACCACTTCGAGGTCGCCGCAGCCGAAATCGAGCACGCTCTTGGCTTGTTCGGCCCCCTGCTCCCGAAGTAGGACGCGCTTGTAGGTGAGACTATCGCCACGCGAGCCAACGCCGGAGCCCCGCTCGCCGCAGGACGAGTAGCGTAGGTCCCAGAAGGAGTAGTTCTCGAAGCCGCACCCTATCTGGCGGTTCGCTTTTGCGATCGCGGTCTTCTCGGCGCAGTTCAGAGGGATTGGGGGTTCGAGCAGTCCGAGCATGTTGAGCGAAACGTCATGATAATGGAGCAAGGCAATTTCACGACTTGGATCGAGGTGTCGGTGCTCCGTGGCCATGTGGGTGAAGTAGTTGATGTTGGACGGGGCAGCTTGAAAGGGAATCTGGCCCATGTTAATTACTAGCCACATAGCCACCTGATCAAGATGTGCTTCCTTTCCCTCCCGTGCTAGCGGATCGGCATTGGCGAGAAGCCAGAGGGTCCAGTGTCGCCATGCGGCGGCGACCTCAGGGCATAGCGCCTTCGGGATCGCGTAGAGACCGCCGTTGCAGTTTCCAAGGTAAGTTTCGGCGTCTTCGGCGTCGGTCGCGATGCGGGGGGGTAATTTTGGCATGCCAGCGCGCCACGCGACTTCCTCCAGCGCATCGAGCGAGGGGTTCGATAGGTCCACGGGCTTGGCTTGCAGCGCCGCGCCGCCGAGGTACGGCCTTAGGTCAGCGACGGCGATCATGTCCGTGTCGAGCAGCACCGCACGCCCGAAGTCATGTGCTAGCAAATTATCGAGCTGCCCCACTTTGTTGCAGTAGCGTCCGTCACCGACGCGCGGTGCATCGTGGAGGGTACACCCGAGCCCGGCAAAAAGGCGGCGGGTTGCAGGCGATACCTCAGGGGTGCACTGGGCGTGGACGGCGGAGGCCTCGGCGCCGCAATTCTCAATGAGTGAGCGGGCGAGGTGGTAGCCTTGGTACGCAAACTTTGGGTCCGTGTCGATCACGAACGAGAAGATAGTGCGGTGCCGCGCCTCTTTGGCGACAAGCGATGGGCGGCGCGCCGCCAGTCGGTAAAGGCTCGACGGAGCTCCTTTCGGCATCAAGGGCGACGATCCTTCCGCAATACATGGCGAATCCGGTGGAGCGGCTCCGGGGTCGCGATTCTACAATGGCAGGCCGCGAGGGGTCCGTGCGAGGGATCCGGCCCTGCACTCGCGGGGGGCGGGGGCAAGCGGACACGGCGTGGCTACTCGCTCCGGGGCGTCATCTCAAGCGCGCCGTGATCGGCTCCGTTCCTAGGCGGAGTGTCTCACGGCGAACCCCGCAGGGCGCAATCTATCGGCTGGGGCCCTGCCGGCGGGCAGCGGCCCTGAGCCTCTCTGCCCAGCGCGCGGGCGTGAGGCTCTTCCGAAGGACGCCCTTCAGGCCTGCCGGGAGCCACCGGGCAGCGGCCCGCAGCGGCCAAGTGATCCTCCAGCGCGCCGGGTCGCGCTTGCCGGCGATCCGGGCCAGCTCCGCCTCCGCCGCCTCCGCTCGGGCTCGCTGCTCGGAAGCGTCGCGGCGGGCGAGGGCGGCGCGGCGTGCCGCCTCGGTCGCGCGCCGGGCTGCCGCATCCCGCTCGCGCTCCGCTGCCTTCCGCAGCCGAAGCTCCTCGCGCCGCCCCGCCTCGTCCTTCCCGGCGTCCCGTTCCATCGGGGGGACATCGGGCAACTCGCCTTCGTCGACCCGCCCCGCGTTCATGCTCCCGCCCCGCATGAGAACGCGCGCGACCGTCGATCCGCGATCGTCGATCCCGCCCGAAGCAGGTCGAGTCCCATAGGTTTTCTGTAGGCGATGCGATCGCCGCGCGCAACAAAATTTGAGATTTCATCTCGATCTCTTGGTGATGCCTCATATAGTTATCTGGGTCACAGGGTGTTACGTCTGTTACTCCGATTTCAGAATATCACCTCGTCGCGGCGGGGCCCGTTGCCGGAGAACTGGGCAGATCCGTCGCAGCCGGCCATGTACAAGCCCGCCGCTTGGGCGTCGCCAGCACGAGGATCTCCCCCTTCTGGAGCAGGTTCGGATTGTAGTACGGGTCCGCGTCCAACAGAGCACCCCACACCATCCCGAAGGATTTTTTTTCCTTCTCGAAGAGTGCGGCTTTGTCGGGCGTGTCGTCGTAGCCGCGGGTGCCGCATTCTAGGTGGTAGAGTTCCGCAAACGGCGTCCAGACGATCCGGTACCCAAGCTCCCCGATCCTGAGGCAAAGATCCACGTCGCTGTACGCCACGGCGAAATCGGTCTCGTTCATCCCGCCGGCCTCGAAGAAGACCGCCCGCCGGACGGCGAGGCACGCGCCGGTGACGGCCAAGACCGTGCGGGCGAGCGCGCATTCGCCTTGCGGGCCGGGTTCGTGGCGGCTCGCGAAGCGGAACTGGTGATCCGCCTTCGGCCCTGGCCCGAGCACGATGCCCGCGTGCTGCACCCGCCCGTCGGGGTAGAGCAGCTTCGCGCCGACCGCGCCCACGTCCGGCCGCACTGCGTGGGAGACCAGCTCGGCGAGCCAGAAGCGGCCGATCACGTCGATGTCGTTGTTGAGCAGCACGAGGATTTCGCCCCGCGCCTCGCACGCGGCCTGGTTGCTGATGGCGGCGAAGTTGAAGGGGCCGGGCGAGGAGAGCACGCGCGCGCGCGGGTCGGCGGCGAGCCCGGCGAGGAGATCGCGCGTGGCCGGCTCGCGGCTTTCGTTGTCCACGATCAGGACCTCGATCGCGGGATACTCGGTGCGCGCGAGGACCGCGCCGGCGGCGCGCGCGAGCAGTTCCGCGCGGTCGCGTGTCGGCATGATGATCGAGACGAGCGGGGGAGGGTCGGGGAGGGCGCGGACGACGCGGCTCCAAAGCGGGGCGAGCGGCGCCGGCACGAGGCTCGCTTCCTCGCCCCGCTCGGCGAGATGGCGGCGGACGATGCCGCGGGCGGCTTCGGGCTCCCACGCCGGCGCGACGCGCCGATGGCAGAGCACCGCGCCGATATGGCGGATCTGCGCCGGCGGGGCGGCGAAGCCGGCGCGCAGGGAAAGCGCGTAGAGCAGGAGGTCGGCGCTCGACTCCGCGACGCCGCCGATCCGGTCGAGCAGGCTTCTGCGGTACGCGGCGAGGAGGCCCACGGCGTCGCGGGCGAGCGCGAGGTCGGGGTCCCAGGCGGTCTTGAACCAGGGCAGACAGCGATGGCCGGCGGCGTCCAGCCGGTCCTCGTCGGTGTAGAGGAGGTCGGCGGCCGGGTCGGCCGCGAGCGAGGCCGCCAGCGCATAGAGCGCGTGCGGGGCGAGCACCGCGCCGGGCGGGAGGGGGAGGATGAATTCCCCGCGCGAGGCTGCGACCGCGGCGGCGAGGAGCTCCGCGAGCGTGCCCGCGGGCGGGATCGTCCGAATGCGGGGATGTTCGGGCGCAGCAGGAAGGGCTGCCCGTAATTCCCACTCGGGATAGAGCTGCGCCTCGAGCGAGGCGATCGTCGCCGCGGTTTCCGGCGCGGGCCCGCCCTGATCGAGCAGCACGAGGGAAAAGAGCGGCCGCGGCGTGAGGCGCGCGGCGGCCGCGCGGATGCAATCGCGCGCCGGCTCGTCGAGCGTGTCGGATTCGCGCACCCATGCGTCGTAGCCGCGAAAATCGCCGTACGCGTACACGGGGCCCGGCTATAGCACGATCCCCGGCGGAAACGACCGGCGGCGGGGGGCGATGCGTGCTATAGGGGCGGAATGGTGGGGCTCGCGCAGATCCCGCTCCGGATGTCGGTCGAGGAGTTCCTCAACTGGGAGCCGGAGGACGGGCTCGAATACCAGCTCGTGGATGGGGAGCCGCGCGCCATGGCCCCGGCCGGAACCATCCACGCCTTCCTTCAGAACGAGCTCGGCCGGCTGATCGGCAACCATTTGCGTGAGCGCGACAGCGGCTGCGAGGTCCTCGCCAATCCCGGCATCGTTCCGCACGTGCTCTCCGCCCACAATGTCCGGATTCCGGACCTCGCCGTCACCTGCTCGCCGCTGTCGGCTGCGCAGAGGGTGCTGACGGACCCGGTGCTGGTGGTCGAAATCCTCTCGCCGGGCAATCAGGCGAAGACCTGGGCGAATGTCTGGGCCTACACCAGCATCCCGGGGCTCACCGAGATCCTGGTCCTACGGACGGACAGGATCGCGGCGGAACTGCTGCGCCGCTCGCCGGAGGGCGCCTGGCCCGAGCGCACGACACTGCTCACCGCGGGCGATCTCGTGCTGGAAAGCGTCGGGCTGCGCCTGCCGCTTGCCGCCCTCTTCGCGCGCGTCCCGCTTTAGACGACCGGCCGGCCGGCGACCGGGAGGCTCGCGTCCCCCTCGTGATGCCGCGCGGCGGCGCCGCGGAGGATTGTGAGGGCGGCCACCACCACCACCGCATTCATCAGCGCGGCCAGCACGAACACGCCGTGCCAGCCTCCCGTGCTTGCGCTGAGGACGTTGGCGAGCGGCACCAGGAAGGCGGCCGCGCCCTTCGCGGTATAGAGGAGGCTCGCGTTCGCGGTCGCGAATTGCGGCCCGAAGAGGTCGGTGCACATCGAGGGGAAGAGAGAAAATATCTCGCCCCAGGTGAAGAAGATCATCCCGGCGAAGAGGACGAAGAGCCAGGGGTTCGACCCCAGCGTGCCGAGCAGCCAGTAGCTCACCGCGCCGAGCGTGAAGGCGATCGCCATCGTGTACGGCCGCCCGATATGGTCCGAGACCCAGCCGAAGAAGGGCCGCGCCAGCCCGTTCAGCACGTTGTCGATGATGAGCGCGACCGTGAGCACGCTGCCGCCGAGCAGGATCACGACCCCCGAGACGTGGTACGCCCGGGCGATCGGCGCGAGCTGGGCGGTCACCATCAGTCCGGCCGCCGCGATCAGCACGAACATCACCCAGAGGATCCAGAAGACCGGCGAGCCCAGCACCGCGCGCGGCCCGTAGCTTCGGCGCGACTGGGGCACCTTGGCGAGGTTTGCGGCGGGCACGCGGTCGGGCCGGCTCGGCGCGCGGAGGAACTGCGCGATCGCCAGGATGATCCCGCCCTGGATCAGCCCGAACCAGAAGAAGGCGGCGCCATAGCCGCCGCCGGCGATCACCAGGCGGATCGGGATGATGGTGAGCGCCGCCCCCGCGCCGAAGCCGGCCGCGGTGAGCCCGATCGCCAGGCCCCGCTTGTCGGGGAACCATTTCGCGGCGTTGCCGACCGCGGTCGCGTACACCGCGCCGCCGCCGGCGCCGGAGAGGATGGCGCCGAGATAGAGCGCGGGCAGCGAGCCTGCCCTCGCATTGACGATCCAGCCGATGGCGACGAGCACTCCGCCCGTGCTCGCGACCGCGCGCGGGCCGAGCCGCGGCCCGAGCCGGTCGGCGACCCATCCGGCGAGCGGGGTGAGCCAGGTCTCGAGGGCGACGAAGATGCTGAAGGCGAGCTGGATGCCGGCGATCGTCCAGCCGTGGGCCTCGTGCATCGGGCGGACGAAGAGCGTCCAGGCATATTGCAGGTTGGCGATGAGGACCATGCACGCGACCCCGATCGCGAGCTGCCGCCAACGATTGACCGGCTTGGCGTCCATCCCGCCCTCAGGTGCGAGCATCGGCGTTTCCCCTCCGAGATTTCTGTGCGGAGCGTAAAGGAATTCGACAGGTCCTTCCATCCCCGCGGCGCCCCGGTTGGCCGCGCCGCCCGCTTGTGCCAGTTTGCAGGCCGCCCATAGTGCCCGGCCAGGCGCGGCTCGCGGCGTCCTCGGGAGGGTCGCATGCCCGTGCTGGTGACCGGTGGCGCCGGCTATGTCGGCAGCCATTTCGTTCTCGCCCTCGCCGATCGCGGCGAGGAGGCGGTGGTGCTCGACGATCTCTCCGAGGGAAGCGCGGCGCTGGTGCCGAAGAGCGCGCGGCTCTTCGTGGGCGATGTCGGGGACACGGCGCTGATCGGCGATCTCATCCACCGCTTTCACATTGACGCGATCGCGCACTTCGCCGCCCGCATCGCGCCCTCCGAATCGGTGCGGCGGCCGCTCTTCTACTATCGGGAGAACACGGCGAAGTCG
>Ga0335075_10002226_pt1 | contig 31391 bp, 22 predicted proteins | sample Lox_Sample_24_FD_206723 | JGI IMG/M metagenome (GOLD analysis project Ga0335075, IMG submission 206723) | Soil microbial communities from Loxahatchee National Wildlife Refuge, Florida, United States - Lox_Sample_2.4 | ecosystem: Environmental > Terrestrial > Soil > Wetlands | place: USA...
CCGCGACGCGCTGCTGAGTCTCCTTGTGGCCCAGGCGGACGGCAGTGTTGCCGCTGAGCTGGCCGGCCGTGTCGTCCAACTCGACCCGACGACGGACGACAAACAGCGGGCCCGCGACGCGCTGCTCAGTCTCATCGCGGCCGAGAATGACCGCTCAGTGGCTGCAAGACTGGCTGAGGGAGTGGCCAGACTAGACCCGACTGCACTGCCGGACGGGCATGTCTTCATTTCCTATGTCCGAGAAGACACACGTCATGTGGACAGGCTGCAGGATGTGCTCCAGTCGGCAGGTATGCGCGTCTGGCGGGACACAGCCGAGTTGTGGCCGGGCGAAGACTGGCGTGCCAGCATCCGACACGCCATCGCTGATGACGCGTTGGCCTTTGTTGCCTGCTTTTCCCAAAAAAGCCTTTCGCGAGGCAGAAGCTACCAGAACGAGGAACTCGTGCTGGCGATCGAGCAAATGCGAATACGCCCCGTGGACGACCCGTGGATTATCCCAGTCCGCTTCGACGAGTGTGAAATCCCAGACCTAGACATCGGCGGCGGCCGGACCTTCGCATCAATCCAGCGCGCAGATCTGTTTGGCAATCAATATGACCAGAACGCCGCCAGGCTTATAGAGGCGTTGGACCGGCTTCTCAGAGCTAGGGTAGAGCAGCGCGACCATCTCGACCGCACAGCTGCCGAGCGGCGGAATCGGGCCTTGAACGAACGTTTCGCAATGGCGGTCGGCAGGCTTGACGCCGGCAGACCTGCTGCGGTGCGCCTCGCTGCCGTATACGCAATGGCGCGCCTAGCCGACGATTGGGAGGAGAACCGACAAACCTGCGTTGACGTCCTTTGCGCATACCTGCGCATGCCGTACTCACTTGGCCCAGGTGAAGACGCGCGCGAGGCGGATAAGCTCGCTTATCAAGCGGATCGCGAGGTACGCCAGACAGTCTTGCGGGTTATCGCGACCCATGTACTACCACATGCACGAACTTCCTGGTCCAACCTGAATTTTGACTTCACAGGTGCACGTTTGGAAGATGCAGACCTTTCCCAGGGCTCCTTCTCGGGGGATTTTATTTTTCGCAAAGCGAGATTCACCAAAGGAAACGCTAACTTTCAAGGAGTACGACTCACGAGCAATAACGTCGATTTCACCGATGCAGAGTTTGACTGCGATGTCACGTTTAGCGAGGCGGAGTTCGTAAGCGGCAGTATCGACCTCTCGAGAGCTGAATTTAGAAGCATTGCGGACTTCTCAGAAGCTAAGTTCCTGGGAAGCACTGTCGAGTTCTCGGATGCGAAGTTCACAGGAAGCGCGGCGAGATTCAGGGCCGCGAAATTTGTCGACGGGTCCGTGACATTCGGCTGGGCCTCATTCTCCAGCGGGGCCGACTTCCGCAAGGCAATATTCTCGGGCGCACTTGTTAGATTTTGGGGAGTGCTCCAGAGTGGGCAAGTCACTTTCCAGAACGCCAGATTCGCCGACGGAGAAGTACAGATACACGGAGGTCTGGAAGGTGGAGAGATCGTACTTGCGGCAGAGTTCACCGGCGCCACCTTGGATTTTCTCGAGGCGTCATTCAGTGGCGCATCGGTTCGGTTCCGTGGCTCAACAGTATCTGCCGGTAAGCTTGACTTCATTGGCGCCATCTTCTATGCCGGCGAAGTCGACTTTGATCGTGTGCTTTTTTCCGGCGGGCAGGTTAGCTTCTACGGGGTCGCATTCACAGGAGCACGCGTCCACTTCAGCGATGCGCGGTTCGCCGGCGGTGATGTCGACTTCAGCCGAATGTACAACTGGGCCGTCCCGCCACAGTTTGACTTTACGGAAGCGCCGCGTGGCGTTCGCCTGCCGCCTGAAGGCGTTGTCATACAAAGACAATACAGTGGCGACTGAGTCGCGCTCGTCTAGCTCGGGGACCCGGCAGAGGTCCCTACCTCTTCTCGCGGCGCTCGTCCCTAGTGGAGCGTGGTCTTCGCGGTGTACGTTATGGTCCGCTGCCAAGCTGGGCGTGGCTCAAGAAGCCGCTCTGGTCAGCTCTAAGAGGTGTTTGCTCGTCCTTGCAGACAAACCGCGTGTCGCTGCGAACGCCGGATCTCCTGCTGCCCGGGATAAGGCAGCAGACGTACTGCGCCGAGAACTGAAGCCACTGGCAGAGTCCAGTCATGGCGACGCGTAAGTTCACGTCGGGCCGGTTGCAGTTCTGGTTGCAGTTCACGCTCGCGCAGCGTCGTTCACCGGCGTCCAAGGGTGGTCCTGATCAGCGCCGGTTGACGACCCTGGACATGAGTGGATGACGGATTCCGAGCTCTTAATCCGCGGGTTCGGGGTTCAAGTCCCTGGCGGCGCACCCGTCCTGAGCTGGCTTTTTTGTATTCCCATTACCATCGTTGGCGGCGTCTCTGGTTGCAGTTACTACTGCAACCAGGCCGCGCCCGGTGAGCGATCCGGCCAGCCTGCCTCGCCTGCTGGCGGAATCAGTTGCCGGCCCGCCAGCATGTTCTGGCTGGCAGCCTGTCCGCCCGCCCAGCAGGCGACAACTAGAGTCGTCCCACTCCAGATTTTGTCAGGGCGCCGCACCGGTCGCTTAGTCCGCGGGCTCAGGATTCGGGTCCCCGGCACGGTCTCCTCACGGACTGCATGAAGTATGTAGAGCTTGAGCCCTCGCCACCCGGATTTGAGTTCGTCGTTCAGGGCATTGGGTTCGCCGGCTCTGGCCCGAATGTCACACCGTCTCGACTAGACGTCTTCAGTTGTCCTCTTGGTTTCCAACGCTGACCACGTACCAATCGAAGTCGTTCATGGGGGTGACATGCGCACGGGCAGTTTTCGGCTTCCTTTATGCCAGCGGAACCGGCTTCAAGCGCGGCCATGACGTCGCGGTACGCCTTCGACTGCTTAGCGTTGCCTTGAGGGTCGCGGTTTGGGACTTGCATGATGGTCCGGCCGTTCGGCAGGTAGAGCGTGAGTTCCGTCGGCAACGAGGTGAAGGGCGCGCCGGGGCGGCGGACGGGGAGAACTGCACGAGTCGGCGGTGCTCAGCTACTCCGACCACGGCAAGACCAGGTTCGTCATGCTGGCCGACAAGGTCGCGACAGCGCGGGCCCGCACCGAGTGGTACCGGGGAGAAGGCGCGGCTGCAGGCGCGGGCAGCAGAAGGGGTAGCCCCGCTGCTGGCCCGTATCGCCCGTGGGCCGACAGTGAGCAAGCGCTCTCCTGCGGGGTCAGGTCATGAACCGGCCGCCAATGCAGGCGATCCGGTCTCCAGTGATGTAGGACGACTCGTCGGAGGCGAGGAAAAGCGCAGCGTTCGCGACCTCAAGGTTGGTGCCCTTGCGCCGCAGCGGCGTGTCATCGAGATCCTTCCTGCGGGTCGGCTCGCCGCCAGTCAGCGCATACCACTCAGGATTCATGCGGACATTCTCGATTGCGCCGGGATTGAGCAAGTTGACCCGGATGCCATACTGCCCGAACTCCCGTGCGAGAGATTTCACCAGGCCGTGCAGGGCGTGCTTAGAGGATACGACAAGCGCGCTGTCGGGCATTGGCTGGCTGGCTGCCATACCGCCGAGCGCAATGATATTTCCAGTCTTGCGCTGCATCATGCTGGGCAGGACGGCCTGTGCCAGATGGTAAAGCGAGTGATTATTCACCGCGAAGCCGCGAAGCCATTCGTCGTAGCCGTACTCCAGAAACGGACGGTGCGGCCGGAAGCCGATGACACTGACCGCGATATCGATCTTGCCGTATTCGGCAAGGCCCTTAGCGACGACGTCGTCGACTTGGTCGCGATCGGTCGCGTCCGCGAGGAGCGGAAGCGCGCGCACGCCGAGAGCCTGGCATTCGTCGGCGACCTGCTGAAGCTGGTCGCCTAGTTCCCGCGCGACCAGGATCAGGTCGGCACCTTCCTCGGCGAAGCGCTTGGCGATAGCTTTCCCGTTATTGCGGCCAGCACCGGATATCAGCGCCGTCCTGCCTTGCAGACGCATGTTACGAGCCCTCCGCTAGTCAGAATGAGGCCAGACCCGGGTGGTCATAGCCAGAAAGGGTCCGCGCTTTTCTCAGGAGCGACCATGGCCTGACCCGCTCGGTGTCCGCGTGGGCCCGCGCTTTGGCCCATCGAGGCACCCCAGGTCAGGCCCGGTGCCGCCTGGATAGTTGTGGAGGAACAGGCCGAGATAGGGAGCGCGCGACTCGGCGATGGCCGGGAACCCGGCGCCGACGAGAGTCAAGGTGCGGCCGTCCTAGGAGCTTTCCTCGTCCCCGCGCTCCCAGGTTGGCCAATGATATGGCGGCCACGCCATCTCAGGTCCGCTCGAAGGGAAACTCAGCGCCTGGGTTGGAGGCCAAGTCGCCTTTCAACGGTCCGGTCCAACAAGCTCAACATGCCATTCAATATAAGGGCCATGATCACCAGCACGATGATCCCGGCGAAGACGCCGGACGCGTCAAGGTTGTTCGAGTCCACAAAGAGGAGGTGGCCGACGCCGTTGAAGGAGGCGATGAATTCCCCGATGATGACGCCGATGATCGCGAGCGGGCCACTCGTCTTGAGCCCGGCAATGAACGGTGAGGTGAGTGAGGGTAGGGTGACGTAGGTAAGCACGTGGTGGCGCTTGCCGCCCATCACTAGCACGGTGTCTTCCAACTCCTTGCGGATAGTTCTGAGACCGAGATAGAGGTTGTAGAACATGATGAAGGCGACACTCGTGCTCGCGATGGCGATCTTCGATATGTCACCGATCCCGAAGAACAGCAGGAAGAGCGGGGCCAGAGCGACCTTCGGGATGCCGTTGAACGCTGCGATGAGCGGCTCGAGGACTCGGCCTGCGTAGCGAAATGTCCCGAGTACAAGACCGCCGACCGTGCCAATTCCGGTGCCGATGAGAAATCCGAGCGCGACCTCAAAGGCGGTGGTACGAATATCGCCCCACCCGGCACTGGAGCTCAGGAGCTGGCCGAGACTCCTCGCCACGTCTGTTGGCCGGCTGATCGCGTAACGGGGTAGTATCGGGCCGCTTACCAGCTGCCAGGCGACGAGGAAGGCAACCACGACGAGGAGTCGGATCGCGTTGGTCTCAAGGGCTTCGCGGCGGGCGGGCTTGACCGCCGACTGAGACGAACTTCCCTCCTCGTCTGCGGCGACCTGCATCCGTATCTCTGCTTCGACCGGCACGTCACTTCATCCTTCCTGGGAACTGGGCAGCACACCCCGACCTAGCCGCGTCACAGTGGCCGGGGATTGGGACCGAGCTCGGAGAACATAGGTGTTGGCTGATCCCACGACGCTGGCGAGGTCGAGCGCGCGCTCGTGGTGGTACAACGAGCCCCTCCGGATGTCATCGGCGTCCCCGGTGAGCGCGAGCTTGCGATGGAGGCACAAGTCTTCCGTGACCGGTCTTCCGTGACCGGCGGGAAGTCAACCATGACAACCTCGTTGCCGACCGGGAGCGTACGCGGGAAGTCGGCCGCATCACACCGATGAAGGACACTTGTGACCGCATGGCGAACAACTAGAGCCTTCACGAGTTCCAGCACCGATACCGACATCCAGGCCACGGCCTTCCATCATGTCGCTGACCGCCCAGCACCGCCGCACCCGTTTGCATTGGGCTACTGAAGTACTGCGCGAGGAGCGCGGTAACGCGGGGGGTGTCGACGTTCACCGCAAGGTCGGCGAGCGTGCTCAAGGCGTAGCGGCTGGTGGCGTTGTCGGTGAGCCAGATTCTCGTCGAGCACGATGGCCAGCATGCGGCGGATGTCGGACATCCGCGCTCGGCGATAGGTCGCCAGCCGCGTCTGCATGCCGACCTCAATCCGCCGGTGCGACATCATCATCGCCTGGCCGCTCCCGGTACTTCGAATTCGGCGCGGAAGAACTCCAGTAGCTGGGTGTACTTGACCTGATACTCGGTCGAGCGCGCCAACTCGGAGATCAAACGGGGCCTAGGAATGTCGACAGAGAAACAGTCGCGGATCCGTCCCGGTCCTTGGGACATGACGATCACATCATCGCCGAGACTCACGGCCTCACCCAGGTCGTGGGTGACGAAGACCACCGTCTTTCCGGCATCCTCGAAGATGTTCAATAGCTCCTGCTGCAGCCTCAGTCGCGTGATGGCGTCAAGCGGCCCGAAAGGCTCGTCCATGAGCACGATAGCGGGCTCATACACGAGTGCCCGGGCGATCGAGCAGCGCTTCTGCATACCGCCAGATAGCTCTCGCGGCAGGTGCTTCTCGAAACCCTTCAGCCCGACGCGACCAATCCAGTCATTGACCCGGTCCTCACGCTCGGCCTTCGGGACGCCCCTCACTTTCAGTGCCAGCCCCACGTTCCCCGCAACACTCAACCACGGAAGCAGGTTCGCGTCCTGCGTAACATACGCCGCTTCCGTATTGACCGCAGCCAGCGGCTCGCCGCGGAAAAGCACGGTCCCAGAACTCGGCTTGAGGAGCCCCGCGGCGAGGTTGAGTATGGTGCTCTTTCCGCAGCCGCTGGGACCGATGATCGACACGAACCGACCCGCCTTGACGCTGATCGAAACTCGCTGAAGCGCCGTAGTCCCGCGTTCGGTGAAGGCCAGGGTTACGTCGTGCAGCTCGAGCACCGCGTCGCTACCGGCACTTGGAGCCAGTGATACCCCTGACGCGCTTCCGACTACGGGCGACGCCTCCGTCACTTGGACCTTCACTCCCATCGAGTCTCCTCGCCACCCATCTTGCGAGCCGATACCAGGTCGGCAAAGGTATACTAATGAATACGGTCAGGGACGGGCAAGATGGCTGGCGAAGACCGATCTCCTGTCGGCGGCGGGTTTAGCGCCGCCGACAGGGACCGAGCCAACGTCCTAACCCTTGTCTCGGTCGTCAGGATGAGGCCGTTGTTACGTAAGCATTGGTCCAGTCCTGCCCCTCGACCAGGTTCACATTGCTCTGGATCTCTCCCTCGCGCGTCGTGAAGGATTTGGTAGCGGCCCACATCGCAGTTGTCATGCTGCCGCTCGTCGGCCAAGCGTTAGCAGCTATCGTCTTGAGGAGAATTGTCCGAGAGATCCCAGGCAGGTTCTTCTGCATCACGCTGATGCACTGACTCGGGTTGTTGTGAATGAAGGTCGTCGCCTCCTGCAAGGCCGCCACCAGATCCTTCGTCTCCTGCGCATGCGCCGATGCGTACGACTTCGTAGTGGCGCCGATCGAGTTGATATCGTCGATCGAGCCCCACGCCGCCGCGTTCTGTCGATCCGCCACGACGATGCCATGGCCCTCCGCGGCAAGTTGGTCGGGGACCGGTTGTCCGGTAACGAACCAATCGACCCGTCCCGTATCGAGGGCCGCTTCGGCGGCAGTAGGTGTAGAGAACATCACCTCATGCAGCTGGGAAGGGTGGATGTTGTACGAGCCGAAGAGAATATTCGCCTGGCCCTCGGTGTTCGACGAGCTGAGTCCGCCCGTACTGCCAACAAGCTTCTGCATGACCGTCGCAAGCGGTGTCTCAGCAGTGATGCCATGAGCTGCAGCGTACGACTTCGCCACGATGAGGGCGACCGGCTGACCAAAGCTCCAGGCCTGGATGGCCAGAAGGGGCGTGCTCTGTGCCTTGGCCTGAAGGAAGGTTCCTGAGTTTATCTGGATGAACTGGACGGAGCCGGAGAGCAGAGCCGTAGCCTCCGTCGACGCTGTCAGATCAGCAACCGTCACGTCGAGATGGTGCTTGGCGAAGTACCCGTTGGCTTGGGCAACCCAGAGCGGCAGCAGCTGCGAGTTCACCACGGAAGTGCCGACCTTGACCTTATACACGGTGGTCGATTGCCCTCCAGTCGACGCCGTTGAGGAGGAACAGGCCGTAACAACACCAGCGGTCAAGGCGACTAGCGCTGCAGCCAACCAGCGGCGCTCCCGAGGCTTGTGACGGGACCAAAGATAGGGCGCTTTCATAGCTGAGTCTCCAGGTTGTCTCGTGGTTTACGCACTTTGAGCCAAAACCGAAGCACGGCCCGAATAGCCGAGAGTCACTGCATCCTAGTGCATACCGTTGTCCACGTCAAAGGTTCAGCGGCGCTCACCAGTCAGGAGATCCCCGAGCTCACGCACGTCCTCAAGCGCCTCAAGGCCCTCCACGACTGCAAGCACGCGCGTCGAGACGCTCGCTCCGAGCCGAGGGGACACCAGTGAGCGGAACTTTTCGCGCAGATCTTCCCAGGGCATGCCGCCGCCCTCCCAGTGCCCGGGCGCGATGCGTTCCGCACCGCGGTGTCGCCTGCCCGTCGTGGTTTCGATCTCAACCCAGGCAGCGCGCCGCTCGACGGCCCTCGGCCCGAGGTCAGGATCGCGTACCAGCTCTATCCGGCCGCGCAGTCGGCGCACGTCGGCGCGTTCAACGACTGAGGCATCGCTGGCGTCCTCGTGGCCGAGACGACCGAGAGTGATGCCGACACTGAGCATGTCCTGCAGGCAGATGCTCGGCATCTGTCGCTCATCGACCAGGTCGGCGCTCGCTGGTGGCATCCCGACGCGTACCTTCGCAATGTCTTCGGGGGCGAGGTGATGGTCCGACATCAGGGCAAGCGCCCCGTAGAGCGGCGCGTGGATGGGATAGCCCGCCGAGTAGTACTTGAACCCGGCGTCGAGAATCGGGAACGTCTGGCCGAACCCCTCGGTCATCGCCGACACGTCAGTGTGGCTGGTACGTAGCCCGTCGATCAGGCCGTCTTTGCGCTCGACGACGCCCTCGTAGGCCTCGATGCCGTGTGCGGCGAGCAGAGCACCCGTGACTCCGGCATAGGACGATTGGCCCTGGTTCATCGCTTTGCTCATATGGCTGTGCTCGCCGAAAAAGGCCGCGGGCACCGAGATGTTGAGCATCGCCAGCGCCATCGCGTACTGCAGGCGCAGCTCGTCTAGATCCAGCAGCCGACCGGCCGCGGCAGCCACGCCGAGCGCATAGAGCGCGCTGCTGTGCTGATGGCGTTCGACGCGCAGCAGCTGACCGCCACCCAGGCCAGCCAGGACGCGGCAGCCGACGTCGAACGAAATCACCACCGCATTGATGAAGTCCTGTCCCGCCGCACCGCTCGCCTCGCCAATGGCGAGAGACCCTGCTACCGAGGTCCCGGCCGGGTGGCCCTGCGTGGAGTGCACGCCGTCGAGCTCGTCCGCGTGGGAAGCGGTGCCGTTAACAAGGGCCGCGAAGCCTGCGGGCGCGAGTCGGCCGCCGATCACTGTCGACTCGGCGGCGCCGCCGACAGAGGTGACGAACTCTCGCATCCGCTGCCCAGGTGGCAGGGTGCTACCGAGGACCATGCAGCCAAGCTCATCGGCGATAATGCGCTTGGTCCGGTCGATGACCTCATCCGGCAGCGAGTTGAAGGTCGCCGCTCTGCTGTGGGCCGCGAGGCGGGCAGTGATCCGCGATGCTCGGAGATTGGCCTCCCCGGCCGTCATCTCGACTTCTCCGGTACTTTGGCATCGCAGAATCGCATACCTAAGTATACAGTGATTTCTGTTGTCCTTCCGGAGGAGCGGGATCCCGCAAGAGCCGTTAAGGGCACGGCTGGGAAGGAGAGCCCGACGGCGAGGTCCGTGGGGGCGGCGAACGAGTTCGCTGCGTTAGGAGGATCCGCATTGGCAGTGACGACGACTTCGATGCTGGCTGACTTCGTCGCGTCTTTGACGTTCGCGTCGCTGCCGGTTGAACTCATCCAACGCGTGAAGCGCCAAGGCATCGACACCGTCGGCGTAGCACTCGCCGGCGTCAGCGAAGACGCGGCACGGGCCGTGCGACAGATCGTCCCCACTGTGCCTGGTCAGGGTTCCTCAAGCGTGTGGGGCACGGACTGGTGTACGACCGCAGCGGATGCTGCCCTTGCCAACGCCACGGCGGCCCATGCGCTTGATTTCGACGACATGTGGCTGCCGGGCTCACACCCGAGCTCTCCGACCCTTCCGGCCGCAATCGCCCTTGCCGAGGCTCGCCACTGCTCGGGCGCCGATCTGATAGCGGCACAGGCTGCCGGCTATGAGGTGATGGGTCGGGTTCACTCCGCGGTCACAGGCCGCGCTGGCTGGCACCCGACCGGTGTGTTCGGAACGTTCGGCGCCGTTGCTGCGGCCAGCTGGCTGCTCGGCTTGTCCGCCCACCAGACCGAGATGGCATTCGGGATCGCAAGCTCAATGGCGGGAGGGATCGAGGGTCACTCGGGGACAATGACCAAGGCTTTGCACGCTGGGCTGGCATCGCAGTCAGGTGTGCGTGCCGCGTTGCTCGCCGAGCAGGGCTTCACGGCGTCCAGCTCTGCGTTCGAAGGCAAGCACTCGTTCTTTGCCAGTTTCTTCGGCTCGGTCACGTCGCAGACGTGGCGTCTCACGGCAAATCTCGGCCGGGACTGGCACCTGCTCAATCCAGGCATCGGCATTAAGGTCTACCCTGCGGGCTATTACATGCACCACACCTTCGAAGCCGCGCTCGCCATCGTCGAGGAGCATGACTTGGCCCCCGATGACGTAGTAGACGTGCGGATCGGCGTGACGCACCATCGCTTCGACCGCCAGTCGCCCCGTGGTGGCCTCGACGCGAAGTTCAGCCTCCAGTACATGGCAGTGGCTGCGATCCTCTTCCGGCGCCTGACGGTCGACCTCTTCGACCCGTCGATTATGGAACGCGACGATGTCCGTTCGCTACTGGCCCGGACCGAGTTGCGTCCGGACGGCGAACTCACCCACAACCTGGACCTTGCCAATAACCCGGTCACGATTCGTTGCACCGGTGGCCGTGAGTACACCGAGACGGTCGTCTTCCCCCGGAGCCACTGGCGAACCGATCTCCCTCGTGACACTTGGATCGGCAAGTTCCGCCAGAACACCGCGCCGCTGCTGGGTAGTCAACAGGCGGATCGTGTCGTCACCGTATTCGACGATCTTGAGGCGCTCGAAGACGTCGGTGAGCTGACCTCATTGCTTCGTCCGGCCGTCGCCTGACCACAGAGGCGGCATTGCCGGGGCTCTCTCGTCCGGTCTGAGGAATAATCGATAGATCTGCAGAATGCGTACCACGCCAGGGACGCTTATTCAGGCTCCGTCGACATGGACATCCGCCACGGGAACAGTGAGGACTATCTTCCGCCTGTCAGTTCTCGGCGTCCTGGCCAGTTCAAAAGCCCCCTGGATGTCCGACATCGGGAATGTGTGCGTGACGACAGCATCGGGCAGATCTCGGTTCGCTAGCAGATAGTCGTTGGCGAGAGCCAGCATTTCGCGTCGCCTCCGAGTGATACCAGTGCTCAGGGTCAGGTTTTTGCGGACCATCCGCTCCATATCCAGCGGGTAAAGGTCGTCATCGGGTATCCCGAAGTACAGGATGCGCCCGCCCACGGCGCAAATGTCGATCGCGTGCTGCAGGGTCGATACCTGATGACCGACGGCCTCGACGACGAGATCCGGGCTGACTGTCTCATCCGTTCCTGCGTTGTTCAGCCCCGCAGACCAGCCGCCGATCGTGTTGTGGACAACACGATCAAAGCCGAACCTGTGCGCTTGCGCAGACCGATCCACCATGTCCACGCCGACGACGCTGGCGCATCCTTCATTCTTCAGCGCATGTCCAAACAATAGGCCAATTGGCCCGAGTCCCAGCACTGCCGCGTGCGTCCCAGCGACCGACATCTCACTAAGCGGGTACAGAACGCAGGCAAGAGACTGGATGAGCACGGCGGTCTCGGGGGACAGCGACCGGTCATATGGGTAGAGCTGCGCGCCTTCGGTGACGACGAACTCGGCGGCCCCGTTCGACGCGGTAGCCCAACCGACTACGCGCGAACCTTCGGCTATCGATGCATCCCTCGACGCAACAACCTCGCCAACGACCTCGTGCATCGGGAAGCCAGCCGGCCCTGGCGTGAAGGCTTGTCCATGGGCCCGAGCTGAGCCCTTCAGACCCAGGAACTTCGGCAAATCGGACCCGCAGATTCCGCCTGCAAGCACCCGGAGCTGCACCTGACCTGGCGAAATCTTGGAGCTATCCGGGCAATCAGCGGTTACCGCCTCGAATCGGCCGGGGGCTATGAGCCGATAAGCCCACATGCACGCCGCCTTTCTCTGCGGAGTTGATCACCGCATTGCCTTCAGCCTCCAGGTTGTCCCGTACTATCGCCAGGAAGCGGTAGATCAGGTGGCTGAACTTGCTGTACGGAGCGGATGCAAGGCTCAGCATTACCGCGGCAAGGTGAATGAGCAGCACTATCCCGAAAGCCGGGGTGTCGCGTACCAGTAGGGTGGCGAGGCCAGAGACTCCCAGGAAGGTCAGGGCGACAAGCAAGCCGTAGTCCTTGATAGTCATCTGGGCGACACTGGTGACCCTTGATGCCCTAGCCTTCAGCAGGAGCAAGGCCGCCGAGCCGATCACGAGGCCTATCCCCCCGACAGTTCCGGTGATGACGGGAACCGAGACGATCGGGTACGGCGGCCGGATGCTGAATACGTCCTGCATGATGCCGGCCGACATGGTCGAGACGACACATATCAGGAACCCGTATGCCACCAGGCCGTGCAGGGTCCGGCGGGTAGCCGAGGGGACCTCGTCGCCAGGGTAGTAGCACTCGTTGCCGCCGCCACGGAGATAGCGAAGCTCGGAGGCGTAACGCACCGCGCGCCAGAGGGAACGCGCAGTCAGCCGGTATCTCGTCGCCCCAGTCTCGCTCCAGAACTGATGCCCGGCGGCAGCCATGACCACTACCGAGAAGACGGCGGGCAGGAGAAACAGGACCAGCAACACGGGGTAAGGGATCAGATCGTATGGCGACCCTGCGTCCGGATGCCCCTTAAATAGGGCGGAGAAACCGGCACTCACTACCGTGGCTACCAGCAGGATCAGGGTCGCCATCAGGCTACCGGAGAATACGCCGAGCCACCCTCTGAACAATCGTGGTTCATGCCTGGGCCACACGTATCGCCGATAATCGTGGACCCGCACTTCGGCCAGCACCACCGGGATATTGAGGGCGAACTCATGCGGCTCGGTGTACATGCAGGCGCTATAGCAAGCGCGGCAGTCATGGCAGAGGTTCGCAAGCTGGCTTATATCACCCGGGCCAAGCACGTTACGCCGCTCAAGTGCCGGGTACACAGCGCATAGCCCTTCACAGTACCGGCACGAATTACAGATAGTGAGCTGTCGTGATGCCTCCCTCATCAAGAATTCGAGAGATGCTTCCGAGCGCTCCGGACGGTTCTCACCGGACAATCTTGGCCGCCTCGGTACCGGCCTGGCGGCCCCAGACGCTCCCGATAGTCATACCGAACCCGGCTAGATAACCTGTGCTGAGAATATTGCCTGACATGATCTCCCCGGCGGCGTATATATTGTCGAAGGCCCCCTCATCAGCCAGCATCACCCGGGCGTCGGGCCGCACTCGGACGCCCATGTAGGTAAAGGTGATGCCCGGCCGCAAAGTCACCGCATAATACGGCGGCCTCTCGATGCGCTGCGCCCAGTGCGACTTGGGAATCGCAAGGCCCTCTGTGTGGCAGTCATCCAGCACCGAGTGATCAAAGGTGCCGCTGACGACGGCGGCGTTGTACTCGCTGACCGTGCGGGCCAGCATGCCGGGATTCAGCCCGACTTCGCTGGCCAGGGTCGGTATATCGTGTGCCGAATACGAACCGTATAGCGGCGGAAGAAACAGGCCGTTGACCTTGTCATCCCAGATCGCCACGGCGAATTGGCCGGTCTGGCGGGCTATATGGCCGCCCCAGTGCGCATAACAGGATGGCCAGAGATCGGCTCCCTCGTCGTGGAATCGCAAGCCTTCGCCATTTACGACAATCCCGAACGGGATCGCATCCTGTCGTGTGGCGATGCCGCCGTCAAACCGGGGCGAGCGCGCGTCCACGGCGATGGCGTGAAAGCCACGCTCCTGTCCTTCTCTCGCCGCGCCGGCCTCCAGCAGGCGAGCGAGAATATGCCCGTCGTTATACGGTGTCCCGCGGATGATATAGCCATCGACAGCATCGCCCCAGTATTGTCGTAGCCAGTCCAGGCTGGCCTCGAATCCACCGCTCGCGCAGATAACAGACTGGGCACGTACTCGATACCGAACGCCGCCATACGAGACGATGACTACGCTGCAGCGATTGCCGACGAATTCAAGCTCTTCGACCTTGGCGTCATAAACCGTTTCGATGTCGCGCCGCCGCGAAGCCTCGTTGTAATACGAGTTGAGCAGCGACTTGCCGCCGCCGAGAAAAAACCGGTTCGTCCGGTCTAGGTGGAGGGTACCCGCGAGGGGCATCTGCCAGCGAGCGCCGTGCGCATACATCCAGTCCAGCATCGTGGCCGATTCACGAACCGTGAAGCGAGCGAGTTCCTCGTTATTCGGCCCTTCACCAACCTTGCAGAGATCTCGCCATAGTTCATCAAAGGTATAGATTCCACTGCTGAACTGATCCGGTTCGTGAATGCAGCGGATATTGCGCGTATGCCGACTATTACCACCGCGCATGGGCTTGGCCGCCCGTTCCGCGACAAGCACCCGGGCGCCCAGGTCATTCGCCGCTAGCGCGGACACCACGCCTGCGTTCCCGCCGCCGATTACGAGGACATCCCACTGGACGGTGGTCCACTTTGGCGGCGGCGCGGCAGTTGCCAGTTCAGCACGTCCCGCAGCCGACGCGATATCGCTGTTTACCATGGCCACCAAAAGTGGCCGCGTCGCGGAGGCAGCCAGTCGGCGCCGACAGACGACATCGCCTTCACTCTGTGATTTCCTCCTGTCCGGAATGCCGGACGTGAACGAACACTACTTCATGCAGTAACATACATCAGTATACAGGCTGCTTAGTGACGTTCAAGGGCTAGCGACCGGGAAGAAACAGTCGTCGGACTTGCGGTAAAGCGCCGTCAGGCCAAACGAGATAAACTGGCGCTAACAGTGCAGCTGCGCCTCCGAGTGATCAGGCCTCGGTAAAAGATGCCTCGCCGAACAATGCGAGCCGGATGTCACGCGCATGGACGAAGTGTTCATGCGCGACGCGGTAGGCGTCGTCTGACCTGCGGTGCTCTATCGCATCAAGAAGATCAGCATGTTCACGAAGCGCTTCCTCCCAGCGTCCGGGTGCGCTCAGGGTCGTCTCGGGATAACGACCTAGGTGCAGGTTCAGTCTTTCAAGCAGATCGATCAATGATTCGTTGCGACTGGCGCGCCAGATCAGTTCGTGGAACTGCTGATTCGCTTCGACCAACCCTGCGACGTTCGTGGACGGGACTTCCTTGCCGTGCTCCAAGACATATCGCATCAGCCGTACATCGTGATCAGTCCGGCGCTCCGCTGCGACTCGCCCAGCAGTCGCCTCGAGTACGATACGGGTCTCGTAGATATCAAGGATCTCTTCCGGACTGCGAACCCGGACTACAAGGCCACCTTGACTGTGGTGGACAAGCCCGTCCTGTTCTAGCCGACGCAGTGCTTCGCGAACGGGCGTGCGGCTGACCCCGCACCACTCAGCTAGCGACGTCTCTACCAGCGGCTGGCCGGCCGACAGTTCGCCCGACAGAATGGCGCTCTTCAGCATTTCGTACGGGGACACGCGCAGCTGTGGATCGACCCGCGCGCCCCTGGATGTCGGCGTGTGCGGCCGGGCGGTTGGCATTTTGTCACCTCGTCGTCATTTTTCGGCGCTGGCAGATCCGGGTACCAGCGATTGACCAGCCAGACACGGAGGTCAGCATGGGCCTAGTGTCACAAGCCGCTCCTCGCTCATTTCCCGCATCGCGTATCGTGGCCCTTCGCGGCCCAGGCCACTCAACTTCGCCCCCGTATATGGCATCAGGTCAACTCGGCTGCTTGACGTCTCGTTGATATGCACGGAGCCCATATGCAGGCGGTCGGCCGCGGACAGCGCGCGGTTGATGTCCCGCGTGAAGATCCCCGCAGCCAGCCCGTAAGGTGTGTCGTTGATCTCGGCTATTGCCGCGTCCAGGTCATTGTACGTGCAGAGCACGACCACCGGCCCGAAGATCTCACGGGACATGATCAGCATGTTCCGGTTTGCTTCAGTCAGTACTGTCGGCTCGATGACATTCCCGTCGCGGGAGCCGCCGACTGCGACAACGGCACCGCCGGCAATCGCATCGTCGACCCAATTGGAAATGCGGGCCGCCTCCCCGGGACTGATGACCGGCCCGACATTCGTGTCCGGCAGTGCAGGGTTCCCGGCCTTCCACCCTCTGACGATGGTGAGGAGATCGTCGGTCAGCTGCGGGACGACCTCACGTTCCACGTAGAGCCTCTGAACGGACGTGCACACCTGCCCTGCCTTGCGGAACGCTGCGGCGGCTACCTTAGCGGCGGCCGCCTCGACGTTCGCGTCCGCGCAGATGATCGTGCTGGACAGGCTCCCCATCTCCAGCTGCGCTCGGCGCAGCCCGGCGCCGCGCTGAACCAGGCGGCCGACCTCGGTACTGCCGGTGAAGGCGTAGAACGCCGGTCGGGGGTCATCGAGCAGGTATTGCCCGACGGCAGGACCGGGTCCATACACGAAGGCCAGCAGATCGTCCGGTATACCAGCTTCAAGCAGCAGCCTTAGCGCGCGGTCCGCGGTGCGCGGCGTCTGCAGCGCAGGCTTGACCACCACCGAGTTCCCTGCCGCGAGTGCCGGGGCAACCTTGTGCAGCAGTGTGTTGAGGGGTGAGTTGAACGGGGTAATCGCGCAAACCACGCCCACCGGGCGGAACATTGTGTAGCCGATCCGGTTCCGGACACCCGGCGCGCCCTCCAACGGAACCATTTCGCCGACCAGTCGTTTCGCCTCTTCCCCCGAGATCAGCAGGGTCTGCGCCGCCCGCTCGACCTCACGGGTCGCATCCGCCACTGTGAACCCGCTGTCAGCGATGATCGTAGCGACGACATCGTCGGCCTGCTCCAAAAGCAGCTCGGAGGCGCGGGACAGCGCACGGAAGCGGTCGACCGGTCCCCAGCTGATCCCCTGCTGTCCCCGGACCACCGAGCCGACCGCGTCCGACACCTGCTCCTTGTCACTGCAGGCGACGCTGGTCACCGGCTCGCCGGTAAACTTGTCAAGCACGATCTCCTCGGCGAACGCGTCATGCCACGATCCGGCGTAAAAGGGCCTTACTTCCGTTAGCTGAGCTGGATCCGTCACCGGGTCACACCTCCAGATCACGCACGCTGGGCAAGGCGTCCAGCCGCCAGAGTTGTTCAGCGAGGCGCTTCGAGCGCTCACGTCCAAGGGTAGGCTCGGTGAGGTCCGCATACTTCTCGGCTAGCTCGGAGTCAGTTAGCGGGTCGTCCGGGTCGCCCTTGCGAGTGTTGCGCACCACCTCGTGGCAAAGCCCAGCGCGGTCGACCGCTGTCACGATCGCGCGCCGCTGACTCGGGAACACTCGTTCCATCTCGGCGTCGGCAGTTACCCTGACCCGCCGTTCGACCTCGTTGAGCAACGGGTGCTGCAGTGCCTCCGGCTCGAACGCGCGCAGCCGCACGGAACCGAGGACGAGCGCTGCCGCGACGCAGTAGGAGACGCTGAACTTGGCCTCGAACGGCGTATGCGGGTGCGTGTTTCCGGCCACCTTGGCCGCGGTGATCGCGGTGCGCACCTCGACATACTCGATATCTTCGGCCCTGAGCCCCTGAGCACGCAGCTCCAGTGCCCCGTCGACGGCGGCGAAAGTGTGGCCGCAGCACGAGTGGTTCTTCACGGTCGCGGTGGTGACCCCGAGCGGTCGCGCCCGATCAGCGAGCGCCGCAGACCAGTCGGGCGACTGGGCCATCGCGGCACCGAAACCAGCCGATCCCTCCAGTACGTCCAGTGCTCCGGTGTACCCGTGGCAGGCGGCCAGCGCTGCCAGCAGGCCAGCCTCGGCCGCGTGACCAGCGTGCAGCGGCTTGCTCATGGCATCGGACCGGAAGGCCTGCTGCAGCCCCGCCGCCATCGTCGTCGCAGTGGCGAGGGCATGTGCAAGTTGCAGCTCTCCGAGCCCCAGCAGGTCGGCCGCAGCGGCGGCCGCACCAAGAGTACCCACCGTGCCGGTGGTGTGCCAGTAGTTATAGTGCGCCGGGTTGACCGTCTGGGCGATACGATCGCCGATCTCGTAGCCGACCGCAGTAGCACGTAGCAGGGCGCGGCCGGAAGCGCCCCGATCCTCCGCCAGGGCCAGGGCGGCCGCGATCGTCGGCGATCCGGGGTGGTAAATGCCTTCGCGGTAGATGTCATCAAGCTCGGCCGTATGGGATGCGACGCCGTTGATGAGCGCCGCCGTCCTGAGCGGCGCAGGCTGCCCGTCCGGGATCAGTCGTGCGCTGCCGCGGTCCTCCGCCACGGCGGCACGCAGAGCCTGCGCCGGGCTCTGAAGGCTGCCCGCGATCGCCGCGCCAAACCAGTCCACTACGGCGCGGCTTGCCGCGTGCGACTCCTTCGCGGTAAGCCCGCGCCGCCGCAAAGCTGTGGCCAGCGCCGCGAACTGACCGCAAACCGTTTCCTGGACCTGCACCGATGCCTCCTCCTACCGCACCTGTCAGAACTGCGACTCGTACTGTGCGGGATCGATTCGCGCCTCGACGACGAGCGGCCGGGTGAGCGTGTTCATGCCCTTGAGCGCCGCAGCCAGCTCTGTCGCGGTCTCCGCCCGGGTGCCGTCGCAGTCCAAAGCCTCAGCCAGCATGACCAGATCGGTGTCTTCGATCCGGGTCGCCGTGCTCGGGTAGTTCAATGCTTTCTGCTTCAGCTCAATGCGGTTGAGGCTGCCGTCGACGAACACCACCACGGCGATTCCCAGACCGCGAGCTGAGGCGAGCCGGAGCTCGGTAGCGGTCATGGCCATGCCGCCGTCACCGATCATTGCGACGACCGGGCGGTCTGGGCGGGCCAGCTTCGCGGCGATCGCCGCCGGGAGGCCGAATCCCATGGCTGACAGTCCGTTGGTCATCAGCATGCTGCGCGGTGACGTGGCGGCCCACCCCTGTCCGACTAGCAGTTTGTGAGAACCCACGTCGCAGGTGGCAATCGCCTCCACGGCAGCGGCCTCGCGCACGGTGTCGACTACGTCCGTCGGGTTGAGTCGCCCGGGTACCCGCCCGGCGTAGTACTCAGCGCGCAGCCGCTCGCGGTAGGCGGTCACCTCGGCCTCGGTCCAGCGTGGCTGGCCCCTATAGCTCTCGGCCAGCCAGGCGAGGATGCTGGCCACATCCCCTACCACTTCCACGTCGCTGCTGTAGACCTGGTCGATGTTCGGGATGGTCCCGATGTGCAGCACCGGAACGTCGACGTGCCAGGGCTTGATGAGCTCGACCGGGTCGAAGCCGGCTGCCAGGATGAGGTCGCTGGACCGCACGAAGTCCCAGACTGACTCGCTGCATGCCATGTCGAGCACGCCCGCGAACCACTGGAAATCCTCGGGGACCACGCCTTTGGCCATCCCTGTTACGACGACGGGCATCTGGACGACCGCTGCCAGGTTCTGGATTACGGCGCTCGCCTCACAGCGGACGGCACCGGTGCCCGCCAGCAGCAGGGGCCGCCTTGCGGCGGCCAGCATGCGGTGCGGGGCGGACGTGTCAGTGCCTCCGAAGACCTGCATGGCCTCGGCAGCGGACCGGAACGGAGGAGCAGCGAACCGGGTGTCGGCCGCCGGTGCCCTGAAGGTGTCGGCCGCGCAGGTCAGGTGGACGGCGCCCGGCCGTTCAGCTGTCGCCACGCGCAGCGCCTTGCGCATGGTGATCGCTGCGGCATTGGCCTCCATCCGGCCGGCCCACTTGGTCACCGGGGCATACAGCGCCTCGTGGTTCACGACCTGGTGAGTGAACACCGCCTGCCGGGCTGTCTCGATCTGACCAGATATCGCGATCATCGGCACCCTGTCCAGGGTCGCCGCGGCCACGCCGTTAACCAGCGCGGTCGATCCCGGGCCGAGCGTCGACAGGCAGGCGCCGATGCCTCCGGTGACCATGGCGGACGCCTCTGCCATGAAGGCGGCCGTGCCCTCCCGCCGGGCGAGGACCACGTCAATGCCGCGACGCTGGCAGCGCTCCATCAGATCGATGATCGGATCACCTGGGTAGGCGAACATCGACCGCACGCCCGCGTCGGCGAGGGCCGCCGCCATGACGTCGGCAGTGGATTGTTCTTGTGGGGTCACCGCGGGCTCCTACATGGGATTCACCGTTCGGGCACATCCGGATTCGAGGTTTTCGTTATCCAGAGCCGCGTCGATCACGCTGGTCACCCGGGGCGGTCCTCCGCCCTGTCTGTTCGGGTGTCACCAGGCCTCCGCCATCAGCTCTCGTATGGCCCGTTGCTGGCTCAGGAAATCAGCAACGGGATTGAGCAACAGAAGCCGTTTGCCACCGCCGGGGATCGATGCGAGAAACTGCGTGTATCGCGCGATCCCCGCCCTGACCTCACCGGGGTTGCCACACACCGCAACCTTTTCCGAATCCGCGTCGCCATGCCCGTACCGGTTGAGCCGAGCGCGCATGCGGCGCCGTGCGGCGGCGGCGTCCTCGTCCACCGTTACGTATAGCCTCTTGGCAAACGTGAACTCCTCGACCGGGCGACCGTTCGCTTCGAGCAGCTCCTGCAACGTCGCGACCTGATCCCGGAACATCTCCTCGGTCGACGCTCCGGGTCCCATCCAGCCCGACCCGTACCTGGCGGCCCGGTCTAGGGCACGCGCCGCCCGTCCGCCAAGCCAGATCGGCGGGCCACCCGGCTGCAACGGCTTGGGCTCCATTGGCAACGACTCAATTTGGTAGATCTCACCGTGGTAGTCAGCAGCCGGCGCGGTCCACAGCGCCCGCATCACCTCAACCGTTTCAATCAGCCGCTGGGCTCGGCGATCCCGCGGCATCCCCGCGATCTGGTACGTCGACTGCGGCGAGCCAGTGCCCAGGCCTACCCGCAGCCGGCCATGGCTGAGATTGTCGAGCGAGGCGAGCTGCTTGGCAAGCTGGACCGGGTGGTACTCGGGTGCGATGAGCACCGACGCGCCGAGGCCCACAGTTGAGGTGGACGCAGCAGCGAACGCCAGCAATGTGATTGGGTCGAGCACGATACTGCGCCCGATGAGCTGCGATTGCACCCAGAGGCTGTCGAAACCGCTGCGCTCTGCCTCGGAAGCGAAGGCGGAGATCAGCGCAGGGTCCGGCGCGCCGGCGGTGAACACCTGCGGCAGGGCCAGCCCGAAGCGGACCCCGCTGCGTTCGACGGGGCACTGCCCAGCTGCCGGTGGCGCCGACCGACGCGTCACGTCAGGCGCGGTCGACATACCCGACTCCCCCCTTGCTGAGGGTTGCGCGCATCGTCCCCGTGTCTAGGGACAGCACGCCCTCCGCGTAGCTCGAGCGGACCTCGTTCTCGTGCTCGGCTCGCTTGCGCGCGGCGGCCAGCGTCCGGCCTGCATCCTCCCGCTGCACGACGACCACACCGTCCTCGTCGGCGATGATCGCGTCGCCGGGGAAGACCACTACCCCGCCGCAGCTCACCGCGGTGTTCACGTAGCCCAGCCCGGCCTTCGCGGTACCCAGCGCGGTAACTCCCCGCGCGTACACGGGATAGCGCATGGCGCGGATCGCCTCGATGTCGCGCGCCCCTGAGTCCAGGACTACGCCGGCAATCCCGCGCGCCCGGCAGATCGTGGCGATCAACTCACCGAGCATGCCATGCAGCGACGGCGCGGTTACCGCCGCGACAAGCACATCGCCCGGCCGGCAAACCTCGATTGCCGCGTGCAGCATCAGGTTGTCCCCAGGATAGTTAAGGCAGGTGACCGCAGCCCCGCTGACCGGCGCTCCGGGAACGATCGCGGAAATGCCGTGCATGAGCCCGCGGCGGCGATAAGCCTCGTGCACGGTGGCCACACCGAACTCCCCGAGAGCGGCAACGGTATCGGCGTCAGCCCGGTCGATGCTGCGGATCACTGTTGGCTCGTATGTCACCGGCCGGCCTCCTGCCATCCCTTGAGCCGCGGATAGACAGCGAGCGCGTTACCGCAGAAGATCGCCTCGCGTTCCGCATGGTCAAGACCCTGGTCTTGCTCAATCATCCAGCCGACGTCGTCGAAACCCCGGCCGGTCAGGGGGTCGGCTCCCTTAGCGGTGCCGAACATCTCGGTACCGAACAAGATGTTCGCCGGGCCGACCTTCCGGACGAGCATGTCGAGCGAATCTGGATCATAGAGCGAGGTGTCGAAGTACAGCCGCCGGATCGCCTCCTCGAACGGGCGGTTTCTCTGCGCAACGTGCAGGGCACGGTGCCGGTTGAACTGATACGGAACGCCGCCGCCGCCGTGCGGGATAATTAGTTTCAGCGTCGGGAAATCATCGAACACCGAGGAAGCGCACAATTCTATAGCCGCGCCGTAGTCCCAGGCTATGTAGTGAGATCCATTAAGGTGGAATGCAGGATTATGAGTTGAGCTGGCATGGATCATGCCAGGGATCTCCAGCTCCGTCAGCTTCTCCCACAGCGGATACCAGTATCTGTCCGCCAGCGAGGGGGTGAATGGCTTCAGGCCACCGGAGATGTCGGGGTTGATGTTGCAGCCAATAAATCCCATGTCGGTGACGCACCGCTCTAGTTCCGGCAACCACCGCGCCGGCTCCGCCAGCGGGCTCTGTGGAAGCTGACATACCGGCGCGAAGCGCCGTGGATAGAGGGCGCAGACCCTTCTGATCAGGTCGTTGTTGACCTCGGTCCAGTATCTGCTGGTCAGAGCGTCGCCGAAGTCGTGTCCCATGCCGGACGCGCGGGGTGAGAAGAGCACCAGGTCGATGCCGCGCTCGTCCATCGCCTGGATGTTCGCCTGCAGCGACTGGCTGATCTCGTCGTCGCTGATCTTCATCGCTCGCTTGCGGGGCTTGTTGATGTCGGTGATCTGGCGCCCACGGAACGCGTCGAGCTGGGGTGGCGCCGTGGTGTAGTGCCCGTGGATGTCGATTCGCATCGGATGCCTCTCGCTAGGCCAGCGCGGGATAGATCCGGCCGGCCGTACCGCCGAAGAACTCCGCTTGCTCAGCCTGCGAGAAGCCCGCCAACTGGCGCTGCGCGTAGGCCAGCAGGTCCGGCAGCGTTCCCTCGGTGGCGGGGAAATTGGAGCCCCAAGCCATCCGCCGGGCGCCGAAGTGCTCCCGCAGTGCGTCCATCAGGCCATCCGGCCCGCCCTCCTCTTTCTCGGCGCGCAGGAAAGTGTTGGAGGAGATCTTGAGGTAGATATGTTCGTAGCGGCTGAGCGCGAACAGCGGCGCGGCATGCGGGTAGGGTGGCCCGCCCGTCAGGTCGGGCCGGGCCGCGTGGTCGAGCACGATGGCCAGCCCCGGGAAGTCGGCAAGGACGTGCTCAAGCTGCGGGATGCCGACGGACTGCATCTGCACACAGACAGGCAGCCCGTTTGCCTCGCACCAGTTCCATGCCGGTTCGGTCCTCCGATCGTCGAGCCATTCACCCTGGGTGGGCAGCGTGCTCCCGGTGGAGAAGAGCCGCACGCCAACGAATCCCCGCTTGTTGACCCAGTACTCCAGTCGCTCGACAGCGTCATCAGCCAGGAAGTCAACCGAGCAGACGCCGACGAGCCGGTCCGGTGCCTTGTCCACTGAGTCGGCCGCGTACCGGTTGTCGAACGAGTACGCGGTTGAGGCCTGGACTACAGCTGCTCTCGCCACGCTGGCGTTGTCCAGGGCCGACAGCAGTTCCTCCACCGAGGCAGGCCGTTCGGCGGACCAGGCCGACTGCTTGCCTCCGAGCGGCGCGAGCGGGTACTTCAGATTGTTGGTTGAGATCACATGCGTGTGGATGTCAACATAACGCATCGAGCGCGAAGACCTCCTCAGCCTGCGGCCGCCGGCTCAGCAGGCCCTGTTCGTGTGTGTAGCGGATGATGCCGTCGATGCTGCGGCGGTTGGCCTCGATCCCGAACGGCAGCGGGTCGTTGCCTACGAGCTTGCGCTGCTCGCGATAACGGGCGATCTCGCTGGTCGTGTCCGCCCGGTCATCGAGCCGGGCCAGGAACGGCCGCTTGGCCTCGGCAAAGGCGTCGAACAGTTCGCGGGCCAGGCCGGGCTTGTGCCTTAGAACCTCCGCCTTCACGGTCAGTACACCGTGGATCGGGTAATAGCCGGTTTCCTCGTACCACTCGGACTGCAGCCGGTCAGGGTCCGCGAGCAGTTGGTATGCCTCGGCCGACGCGTCAGCGGGCTGCTCCCAGCCCGCTGACGGCGGCCCGGTACGACCGATGCCAGCCCGCCCGGACAGAGCCACGTCAACCTCGCCGTCCGCGAACATGGCCGCCACCGAAGTGCCCTGTGGCGCGTGCACGACGTTACCCGGCAGCCGCAGTGACTTCACGTGCTCCTCGTCGTCGACCACCCAGGTGACCTTCGAAAGGTCGACGCCGAACTGGTCGCTGAGAATCCCGCGCACCCACACGCTGGTGGTGACCGAGTAGGCGCGGATGCCGACTCGGCGACCCTCAATATCCTTCGGTGACGTGATGCCGCTGCCGCCTCGGCAGACGATATCCCTGTGGTGGAATTTCCGGTTCAGAAAGACCGGCAGCGCGGTAATCGGGATCCCGGCCTCGCGTGCAGACAGGTAGGTGGTGATCGCGACCTCGCACACGTCGAATTCCAGGTCCCGGATCATCCGCCGGAATGCCGCGATAATGGGCGTCACGTCAACGGGTTCGATGCGAGCTGAGGGGAGCTGGATGCCGTTGTCGCGGATCTGCTCGGTGTAGGGGTATTTGGCGACCGCCATGGTCAGCGGTGTATTCCCGGTCGTTGTCATTGTGGTCAGCCTTCCAGCAGGTACGCCGGGAACAGCGTGTCCATTGCCGGCGCGGAAGGGATGAGGCGCTGATGTTCGGCATACTTGACCGCCAGCACCAGCGCGGTACGCACGGATCCCATGCCCTCGCGGACCGGGCTGGGCATGCCATCCGCCGACACGCGAGTTCCGTTCTCGCCGAGGACAAGCGTGTGTGCCGCTCTGAACATCCGGAAAATCTCGCGGGTAAGGTCCTCGTCGGCAGCGATGTCGTCGCGGACCGACACCATGTGGTTGATTCCGGTGGTCTTGAACCGCTGGTAGAACTCGGTCTCTGCCGCCCTGACATCGGGTATGACTGTCTCAGTGCCCGGGGCGCCGTTCCGGCCGAGCGCGGCCGCGGCCACTGAGCCGTCCTTGAGCATCTGGATCAGCTTGGCGCCGTCGGCGGCGCGCTCTGTGTTTGGCGGGTCGTGATACTCGGCGGCATGCGAGTCCTCAAGAGTGACCCAGGTGATTTTGTCGGGGTCCACTCCGTACTGATCCAGCAGGATGCCGCGCAGCCACAGGCCTGTCGTCTGGCTGTAGGAGCGGATGGCGACCTTGCGGCCCGGCAGGTCCGCCGGCCGCACCGTCCCGTGGTCAGGCAGGTAGTAAAGGCGGCCGTGATGGAAGCCGCCAACGACTACGACCGGCAGTAGCGTGATCGGCTTGTTGGCGGCACGGGCCTGCAGGAAGGCGCCGACGGCCAGTTCGGATACGTCGAAACGCTGCTCGCGCACCATGTGATCGAACGCGTCGCTAACCGGATCGTAGTCGATGAACTTAAGGCTGATCAGCTCGCTCGTGACACGTCCGTCACGTAGCGGCGCCGTGTGCGGATAGTGCCCGAGGGCGATCGTCAGCTCACGCATATGAGCTCCAGCTCCTGTCCGGTGTGGCAGTTGTCAGCCCGTAGCACTGCCGGTCAGCGCCGGATACAGACCCGCCGCTGTCTTCTCGAGGAAATTGCCCTGGTCGGGTTCAGGGAGCCCGGCGACGGAAGCGCGGGCGAGCGCTACGAACTCGGTCATCGAGCCGGCCATCGCCGGATAGTCCGACCCCCAGGCGACACGACCCGATCCGAAGGCCCCGATCAGCGACCGCATGAAACCGGCTGCGCCGCCGGTCTCCTTCTCAGCGCGGCGCAGGGTGTTGGTTGTGACCTTGACGTAAACATCGCCGGCCGCCGCCAGATCGAACAACGGCTGTGCGGCTGGATACGGAGGACCACCGCTGAGTTCGACCCGCGCGGCGTTGTCGACGATGACCACCAGGCTGGCATAACGCGCCAGTACGTCGCGCAGCAGCGGGATGCCCTGCGGCCGCATTTGGACGCACACCGGGAACCGGGTTTGGCTCAGGTACTCCCAAGCCGGGTCCGCCTCTGCCGAGTTCATCCAGCCGGACTGCGCCGTCATTGTCGACCCCGACGTGAACAGCCGGACGCCGCCAAGCCTGCGCTCTTCGAGCCAGTAGCGGAGACGGTCGACCGCGTCTGTGGCCACGAAATCAACGGTGCACACGCCGACGAGCCGGTCACGGTGGGCGTCAACTACGTCGGCCAGGTAGCTGTTGTCATTGCCGTAAGTGGTCGCCGACTGGACAACGGCCGCCTTCCCGATACCGGCCTCGTCCATCTGGGCAAGCAGGTCTTCCTCGTCAGCTGGACGTTCCTGCGACCATGTCGACCGCTCGCCGCCCAGCGGCGCGATCGGGTACCTCTCTGTGTCCTTGCTGATAACGTGTGAATGAATATCGAGCATAGTGCCGCCTTTGTCCGACAGGCAGAGCGCGTGCGGTAGCAGTGAGCCCTAGGGCCGATCTGCTCATTAGCTCCGCTTGCTCTCTACATCGAGTGAAGGCCTGAGCCACCAGGCAGCGGACCTGCATACGCCTGAAGACTCCTGCATACAGGAGTATGTACGGAAATAAGCTCGGCGTCAAGCGCCAAGCGCATCGTTCAATCGGCACGCTGTGCGTGAGCACGCTGTCGTCGTGGATTTGCGCGGAGCCCAGTCGGCCGGGTGGGGTGTGGTCATCGGGAGCCCCGAACGGGCAGCGCCCGGACGTTGGCCTATTGCTACGCCGCCGGGCGCCAGGAGACTGCTAACCTAGACCAGTTTCCGGGAGCCGTCTGGAACCGTCGGCGGAGGCGGCTGGCCAGGTTGCGCAGGTTGAGCGCGGCGGTGCGGTGCTTGAGCCGGGCGTTGTTCTTGGTTACGCCGCACGGCGTGACACTCGTGCCCAGCGTCCGGCCTTCCCTGGGCTTGGTGCACCGCTCGCGGAGCGGGCAGCCGCGGCAGGAGGCGCCGAAAATCAGGCCGCGTCTGGGCGTGTTCGGTCAGGTGATGCCGTTCGGGCAGGTGATGGTGCCGTTGTGCTCATTGACGTCGAAGTCGCCGATGGTGACGCTGCCGTCGTCCGCGGGCTGGACCGGCCCGGGCTCGCGCGCCGAGGCTGACCGGCTCCGCCGTCTGCGCTACTGCCGACGGTGCCGTGGTCATCGCGCTCGGCGTGGGCGCCGGCGGCGACCGCTCGGCCGCCGTTGGCAGGCCCGGCAGCGCGGGGTGAGCTTCTCATCAGTGATGGTGCCGGTCTGCGGGTCGGCGGCCGGTTCGCCAGGTGGCTGTCACTGAGCGCCTCCGACGACTTGCGGGTGTGCCGGGCATCGGGGTCAACAGTGGAGATCGCCCGGCCGGGGTCACCTTGCGGGTGATCGTCCACCGCCCGTCGGTCCCGTCCGGCCCCTCAGTCGGCTCGACGTCCGACGGTCAGCACCGGCAGCGCCAGAACCCCACGCGCCTGCTCGTCCAGGCCGGCGTCCGCCGGCGCCGCCTGGACCCCTTTTCCCGCCGCCGACCGGCGCCGGCACCAGGGCGTCCTTGGCCCGTGGGGCCTGCTTCCTGGTCGAGAACGTAGAAGTAGAACAGCGACACCAGCCGCCGCTCGCGGGTGAAGGCGAACTGCGGCGGGCCGCCCGGGCCGGTCTCGCGTTTGCGCGCGTCCACGCATACCAGAACTCCCGCGCTCTGCCTTCTCCGGCAGCTGAAATGCGGGACGGGCAATGGCGCCCGAGCCTGGCGTGGCAATGCTCCACGCCAGTTGGCGGTCTCACAGTGGGGCTGGCCCCGACAGAACTCGCCGCCGGTTCGGGCTAGTGAGCGGCGGAGTTCCCACGATCCTCATCGGCCAGTCCTGCTAACAGCTGCCCGCCTGCTGGCCGAGACTACGCCACTCCCCCACCGGGAACGATGGCTTGCCGATGAGGCGCGTGGGTGCCGGTTGCCGCGGGGCAGGGACCGGTGGTCGGAGATCCACCGGTCCCAAGCGAGGGCCTCAGAAATTGGTCACGAGCCAGTTGGCCATGTAGTTGAAGGTCTCGTTCAAAGTGTCGCCGTAACTGGAGGCGGGCGAGAGGCACTGGGTGCAGGGAGTGAAGCTGTGTGACCCGCCCCAGACGTAAGCCAGCGTCTTGTTGGTGGACTTTGTAGCCAGGTAGTACATCTCGGACAGATCCACGTAGTAGTGGCCCGACTCCGACATGATCAGCACCGGCGATGTGACGCCTTGCAGGTTCGCGATCGTGGAGGTGTTGGAGGAGCCCCAGTCGACCCCGTTGATGGTGTCGGCGGTCATGTTGAAGTTCCGGTCCAGCCTGATGGCGAAAGTGCCGAGGAAAGTGTTCACCGTCATGTCTCCACCGATGTCCCCAGCGAACTGAGTGCCTTCAAACTGATCGTCAGCCTCAGGCGAGACGGGGACGGGCGACTGCTCTGCAGGTGGTGTGGTCACTCGCTCGACGTCGCCGCCCACCACGCCCAGATTGTCCAGGTCGGTGATCGAGGAGGAGAGGGCGCCCTGGGGTGCTGAGGGCGTGATCAAGGTCTCCGGCTGGCTCGTGTGGTTGAGGATGGCGTCGTCAAGCTGCCACGGGCGGGCACCTACCCGACCGAGGGCAAAGGGAAGGTCGTCGCTGAAGGCTGCGTGCCCGGACTGGACTTTTCGCTGGTCGCTCAGGGCCAGGTTCACGAGCGCGTCCTCCCGCTGCGCCTGGCCAGCGAAGTACCTGGTGAGGAAAGCCTGGCTGTAGTTGTTCTCCGAGTTCTGGCCCACGTAGCCGTTCTTCGGATTGAACATGGACAGGGCGGGGTTCGATGAGCTCGTGAGGCCCTGCGGGTCGCTCCGGGGTACCGAGGGGTCGAGGTCGGAGGCGATCTGGAAGGCTAGGCCGGGGATCGAGTCGAGCATCATCACTCCGCTCGCGGGCTTGAGCCCCGCCAGGCTGCTGGAGCAGGGGTCAAGCCGCGCCGGGTTCTGGCAGTAGGCGGTGCCGTTCTGCGCGACGGCCTGGTAGTACGCGACGTCCGCACCCCCGCCGCTCCACCCGAACAGCACCACGTACTTGACGCCTGGGACGCTGTACGCGTCGTTGACCACGCCGCCCACCTGCGTGGGGATGTCGTTCCAGTCCACCTCACCCAGCTGGTCGTAGGCGGGATCCGAGCAGATGACCGTGAAGCCCCGATCGGCGAGCCCCAGACACTGCGTGGTGTTGATGAGATCCGAAGTGTCGTGGAACATCACCACGGCGATGTCAGACTGCGGCGTGGGGGTAGTTGGCTGGTACAGCGCGCTGACGATCCCCCCGCTGGTCTTCACCAGGGTGGTCGTGTAGGTGTAATTGCTCGGGACGACCGTGAAGGCGTGAGCGGGTGCGGCATTGACCGTGGTCAGGGCCAAGGGCACGAAGGCCAGTGCCGCTAAAGCCGCCCACAGGCGCGGCCGTCGACGCAGGAACCGCAAGATCATCTGGTGTCCTTTCTCTATCGCCTCACACCGGACTACGGGGCGGGATGGGCAACAGGTCGCCTGTATGCAATACGATACCATGACACGCAACTGCATACTGAAGTTGATTTATCATTCCTTGAGGAACTGGTCGCTGTCAACGATCCATAGGCCCGTGGTGGTCGTTCAACACGAGATCACCTACCTCGACCCGCGGCGCACACCCTGCTCAAACGCGAGTTTGCTGCGCTTATAGCGACCCGAGGACGGCGAGGAACCGCGCGGAGCAGGCCGTTGACGCCTCTATGTCAGGCGGCGGGCTGGTGGCGGGTGATCTGGTGCTGCCAGGTGACCTGATCGGTGGTCGTCGCGCGGTAGCTGACGTTGATGAGGCCGCGATCAGCAATCACGCCGCCGACAGGCGCCAACACAAGAAGCAATGCGAATCGGGCCCCGACCGTGAGCCCGAGGGTTGCGCCCGAGTGTGTGGGTGCAGCACCAGGATTGACTGGGCGACCGTCTGCATCCAAGTGCCGCTCAGCGAGATGACGTGGCCGATGAAGTACAGGCGGTAGTTGCCGATCGCAAGGGATGAGAATGTCTTGCGCCAGAAGGACGGCCGCCTGAGCACCTAAAGGCTCACGCCGTTCCCCGTTCGCTACACAGCCTTTCGAGCAGCTCGGAGGTCAACGCTCGATATAATTCGCTTATCAACAAGCATGTATATCTATAACACCGCATTAGGCTTTTGTGCAAGATGCACTGGATACGGATCCCCTTTACGTGCCTGCCGGCAGGCAGGCACTGAGAATCTGAGGCAGGATGACGGCTACGGTCGACACGAACACGCTGTCCCAACTCACAGTTAGCCTGCGACGGATCTCCCGCCGTATCGACCGCCAAGTCTCGGTTGGGGGCCTGACGAGCACCGAGGCGTCAGTTCTTGCTTCGATCGCGAGGCGCGGGCCCGTCGGAGCTGGCGAGCTAGCCGCTCACGAGGGCATAAATCCAACCATGCTCTCAAGGGTCATCGGGAAGCTCGAGACTGCAGGCCTCGTACGGCGGCAGTCATCGATCGCCGACCGTCGCGCCATTCAGGTCGTAGCTACGCGCAAGGGCACCCGAATGCGAGAAAGGCTGCTCGCCGAGCGTTCCCCTCTGCTGACCGAGCGGCTCGCTGAGCTACCGCCCGAGATGACCAGCGTAATCTTGAACGCTGCGCCCGCTCTCGAGGCCCTGGCTGCCGCCCGGGAGCCGCCCTAGCCGGGGGCCGACTGCATGGCCTGGTTGAAGAGTCGATCGCGACTGCAGGCACGAGCCGTGCGGTCCGACACGGCCGGGGTATTCGGGGCTGCGGCACTGAGTCAGCCTCGTGCCCCGCGACTCAGCGAGACCTAGCTGCACAAGATCGATAAGTGCCCGTTCCGGAGCCTTAGGCCCGCACGGGAGCTGACGTGCTTCTCCCAGGTAGGAGACGCGCCACCGGTTAAAGACCGCGAGAGACTCACGATAGAACTGGCACGCGAGAACGGCACGTCGAGACGTTTGCAAAGGTCAGAGGATATTACCGCGAGAAGCGCACATGGCCCGCGGAGCCGTGTGCTCGATGACTTGCCCGCCCGCGAAATCGGCGCAGAGCCTGGTAATCCCGAGGAGTTCGCCCGGCCAGCCGCTCGCCATCGCGCACCGGGCTAAGCTACCGGTGGGCCATGCGTCAGCGCCTCTTAATCCGCGGGTTCGGGGTTCAAGTCCCTGGCGGCGCACCCGTCCTGACCTGGCCATATAGTCATCTGACTAT
>Ga0335075_10002227_pt1 | contig 31388 bp, 28 predicted proteins | sample Lox_Sample_24_FD_206723 | JGI IMG/M metagenome (GOLD analysis project Ga0335075, IMG submission 206723) | Soil microbial communities from Loxahatchee National Wildlife Refuge, Florida, United States - Lox_Sample_2.4 | ecosystem: Environmental > Terrestrial > Soil > Wetlands | place: USA...
AGGGTCTTTCCGGCAGCCACGCCTACGCCCAGGGCAAGGTCGCGGGGACCAACGCGGCGGGCGGCCAGCGCCGCTACCAGCCGGTCAGCGTGCCGTGGGGCATGGTGGCCGGAGACTGGATGATCGGCGGTGTCTCGTTCAGCGAGACGCTCGCGACCGCGCTCGGCATACCCCACGTGGTCGGCGTGGCGGAGGGTATCTCGCGTGCCCGCTACTACCCGGGAGTCGAGAAGGTCAGGGTCAAGCTGCTGGCCGAGCCGAAGACGCTCAACCTCATCGGCGCGCAGATGGTCGGCCGTGAGGGGATCAAAGAGCGCGCGGACTTCCTGGCCATGGCGGTCCGCACCGGGATCACCATCAACGAGCTTGCCACCATGGAGAACGTCTACTCACCTCCGATCGGAGCGCTGAACGAGCCGATCGCGGTGGCCGCACAGAACCTGCTGTCGGGACTGGGGTCCTGAGGTGTCGTTCTCCCGCTGGCTGCGGGCCACGTCGGAGCACTACCTGATGATCGCGGCGCAGGAGAAGATCGCCGCCAAGTACGGGGTCACGCCGCCACGCCGGCCCCGCGGGCGGGACATCTTCTGGCTGCGGGTCTACGTGCCGGCCTACCGGGCGGTGCCCTGGCCGGTCCGTTCAGCGATCATGCGCCGCATGCCCGGCAGTCATCGCATGACCTGGACGAGGACGCACCACCCGTAACGAGTACACCAATCCCAGGGAGGTTCCATGCCGATCACTATTGAGTCGCCGCGTGGCGAGCCCGGCGTCGACTCGCTCTACGACACCCAGGAGAAGGTCTTCGAGGACATCCGGGCCAACCCGGGCGAGAAGGCGTTCGTGTTCATCCACTCCGTCCCCTTCGAGGGATCGGTGTCCCTGGTCAACCTGCTCACCTCCACCCGGCTGGTGCGCAAGGGCTTCGACGTGTCGATCATCCTGTACGGCCCGGGCGTGCTGCTGGCCTCCAGGCACCGTGGCTACCCGACCATCGGCACCGAGGGTTTCCCCGGCAACCTGGCCGGGAACCGGCAGATCGAGACCCTGCTCAAGGAGGGCGCCACGGTCTACGCGTGCCGCTTCGCGATGGGGGCCCTTTACGGCTTCCGCGAGGAGGACCTCATCGACGGGGTCAAGGCGTTCAACCCGCTGGACGTCCTCGACTCCGCCCTCACCGCGTGGCGGGCCGGGGCCTTCCAGCTCAACACCTGGACGGTCTGACGCTCATCCCCCCGGGGGCGGTCCTACCTCAGCGCCCCCGGGGGCATTCAGGGGAGGTGACCAGTGGACGGAGTCCACGACCTGGGCGGCGCGGAGGGCTTCGGTCCCGTACCTCCGCTGACGGCCGCCCAGTCATCGGCCGAGCCATTCGCCGAGCCGTGGGAGGGGAAGGCCTTCGTCATCGGGGCGCTCGCGGCCCGGATCTCAGGGGGCAACCTTCACGCGTTCCGGCATGCCATCGAGCGGGTGCCGCCGCCTGAGTACCTGGCGGGGTACTGGAACCGGTGGACGATCGGGGCCCAGACGATGATGGAGGACAGCGGCATCGTCACCGACGAGGAGGTGCGGGCCCGTGCCGCGCGGCTGAGCGGGCGGGACGTGCCCGAGCCGCCGCCCCCCACCCCGGACAAACCGCAGATGCCATCGGGCGGTGCCGGGAACCTCCGATCGCGGGACACGCCGCCCGCGTTCGCGGTGGGCGACCGGGTACGCGTCGCCGACCTCCATCCCACGGGTCATACCAGGCTGCCCCGGTACGTCCGGCGGCGGACCGGGACGGTCACGGTCATGCAGCCATGCCAGGTCTTCCCCGACACCGCCGCCCATTTCGCGGGCGAGAACCCGCAGCACTGCTACACGGTGGACTTCGACTCACGGGAGTTGTGGGGTCCCGGCGCGGAGCCGTTCCACCTGTCCATCGACCTCTTCGAGCCCTACCTGGAGCCCGAGCGATGACCTCCGCACCTGAACACCTCGACCCCGCGCTGCGGGTGGAGGCGCTGGCCTCGCTGCTGATCGAGCGCGGGCTGCTCGACGAGGCGACCATCGAGACCTTCGTCAAGACCTACGAGCAGTCGGTCGGCCCGATGAACGGCGCCAAGGTGGTGGCCAAGGCTTGGACCGACCCCGAGTACCGGGCCCGGCTGCTGGCCGACGGGACCGGCGCGATCGGCGAACTCGGCTTCAAGGGCCCGCAGGGCGAGCACATCGTGGTGCTCGAGAACACCCCCGCCCTGCACCACGTGGTGGTCTGCACCCTGTGCTCGTGTTACCCCTGGCCGGTGCTCGGCCTGCCGCCGTCCTGGTACAAGGACCCGGCTTACCGGTCCCGGGTGGTGCGCGAGCCGCGGCGGGTGCTCCGCGAATTCGGCTTGGACCTCGACGACGGCGTCGAGATCCGGGTACACGACTCGAGCTCAGAGGTGCGGTACATGGTGCTGCCCGAGCGCCCGGCCGGCACCGAGCACTACTCGGAGGCCGAACTCGCGGACCTGGTCACCAGGGACGCCATGGTCGGCGTGGCCAAGGTGGCCGTCCGGTGACGGTCTTTGAGGGTCACGCCGACGCCTCCTATCTGCTCGATTCCGCTGGCCCGGCCGCGCCGCCGCGCGACAACGGCGAACTCGTGTTCGCCGCGCCGTGGGAGAGCCAGGCGTTCGGCGTCGTGCTCGCGCTGCACGACGCGGGACGCATCGACTGGGAGGACTTCCGCCAGGCGCTGATCCGCGAGATCGGCGACTGGGAGGCTGCTCACCCGTCCGGGGAGGGCTGGAACTACTACGAGTGCTGGCTGCGCTCGCTGGAGCGGCTGGTGAACGGGACCGGACTCGTCACCGCCGGCGACCTGCGGGACCGGCTGGACCTGCTGTCGGCACGTCCGTCCGGTCACGACCACCGGCACGACCACGAGTGACCGCCGACGCCGGCAGCGGCGAGCCCCACACCAACTCGGTGGTCGCCCGGTGGGAGGGCGGCTGGCGGTGCCGCGTCGCCGCCGGCGGATTCGACCTGGTCGTGGACGAGCCGGAGAGTTCTGGTGGCACCGGCACAGGACCGATGCCGACCGAATACCTGCTCGCCGCCATGGCCTCGTGTTACGCGCTGGCGCTGGCCTGGGCGGCCGGGAAACGTGGCATTGACCTGCCCGGCCTGGCCGTCACCGCCACCGGCACCTACGACGGCCCGCGGTTCTGCCGCCTTCAGCTGAGTGTCGAATCGCAGGCGCCGCCCGGCGTGACCGAACGCCTCCTCGAGCCCGCGCTGCGCGTCTGCTACGTGTCCAACACGATCGCCGAATCGCCGCCTATCGAGGTCTCGGTGGTCCGCTGCAACTCAGGTCCGGGCACCGGGCGACAGCGGGCAGGCCGATCCGGGAGGCGCACCACGGCTCGTTCGGCAGAAAATTCATTCTAGGATCATCGAGTCGGCCGCGTCAGGCGGAGGTCCAGATCGGTCAGCGCGTCGGCGAAGCAGGCCAGCGGCGCCTCGGCCACCCCCGCGCCTACCTGGCCGCTCCCGTCGCTGCGGTGCAAGATGCCGGTGGTCACCGCGGGGGTGATGCCGAGCTCCACTACCGTGCGGACGTCCACCCCGAGCGGCGTTCCCGCGTTATCGAGCACCGGGATCTTGAACCGGCTCGAGCGCCCCGCGCACACCGCGGCGAGCCGGTCGGTGAGTTCGGCCGCCGCGCGCATCTGGCCGCCAAGCAGCTGGGCTACCGCGGGCGATCCGGCCGCGGCCGCCGCGCCGAGGCCGCACAGCTCGAGCACCGCACTGTCGCCGATGTCCCTGGCGCTGGTCTGCGGTCCCTGGCCGGGGTAGTACAGCGCGTGGCCCACCTCAGGCGCATCGGTCACGAACCACCGCTCCGAGCCTGCCAGCCTGACGCCGAACGTGGTCCCGTTGCGCGACATCGCGGTCACGATCGAGGCGTCGGGGACCTGCGCCGCCCACTCGGTCAGCGACCGTGCCGCGCCCATCCCCAGGGTCAGGAAGAACAGGTGGTTACCGGCCAGGAAGCGGGCGAATGCGGCGCCGTCCGGGCCGCCGAGCTCGGCCAGGGGCGCAAGCCACTCGCGGATCAGCAGGTTCGTCGCGGCCTGGGTGCGGACATGGATATCGTCGCCCATGGCCAGGGCCTGCGCGGCCAGCGCCAGCACGTCGAGCGGGCCGGTGCGGGCCAGGATGCGGGCGATCACCGGTGCGGCCACCTCGCGCAGGAACACCAGCCGGGCCACGGCCGCCTCGCTGTCGCATCCGAACCAGGCCACCTCGCCCGGCCCTTGCGAGAGCGGCGCGTAGGCGGTCGTCCCCCCGGCCTCGTTGGTCAGCTCGTACAGCGGCGCGCTGGCCCCGAGCGCGGTCGCCATCGGCACCACCACGCGGTGGGCGTTGGCCGGGCTCAGCCCGATCTCGCCCCGGCTCAGCCGCCCGTCCGCCTGCTCCGGGCTGGCCGCCCAGCCCTCGGCCACCGTTGCGGCCCGCATGGACCGGCGCAGCGGATCGGGGGCCTCGGCGTAGCCGATGGCCGGCCCGCAGTGCAGCAGGGTGAGCTCCGGCAGGTCGGGCACGGCCCCGGCCACCGTGGTGATGCCGGTCAGCAGCGGGATGCCCTGGTCCAGCCGGCGAAGGACCTCGGCGTTGGCCGCCGCGATCCGCTCCGCGTGCACCCCGTACAGCCTGCCGAGCGCGGCGACCGCCGCGGGCTGGCCGCCTGCCGGTACCCGCCAGTCGACCGATACCACCGGTGCGCCCTGCTCCCTGATCGCGTCGCCGAACAGCGGCAGGCCCACGTTGACCACGCCGACCCGGGCCGGCAGCGACAGGGGTTGCGTCATATCACGCTCCGTTCAGCGCTTGGCCTGAACGATCACGTCCAGGCCGGTGGTGGAGCCCGCGGCGCCGCGGCGGGCGGCGGCCAGCAGCGCTTCCTCGGCCGCCCGGTAGGTTTCCCGCCAGCGCCTGGCCTCGCCGGCCAGCTCACGTGCCTGCGCCGTGGCCTGCTCGGCCATCCTGGTGACCTCGTCCGGGGCGGCGCCGCCGAGCGTGGTCCTGCTCACCACGATCTGCCACGGGTCAAGCGCCGCGGTCAGGTCGTGGCCGGTCAGGCCCAGTGGCCGTCCGATGACCTCGGTGGCCGACGCGTCAAGCAGCGCGCCGTCGATGTCGCTGCCGCACAGCCCGACGGCGCTGGCCCGCCGGACAGCGTGCCCGACCACCCGGTACGCGCTGCGGTAGTCGATCCCGCAGGTCTGCATGACGTACTCGGCCAGGTCGGTTGCCTGCGAGAAACCAGATTCGAGCGCGTCCCGCATCCGGGCCGCGTTCACCTCGAGGGTGCGGACCACGCCGGTGGTGAGCCGGGTGGTCCGCAGCGCGAGGTCGAGTGCCCGGGGCACCTCGCCGTAGGCGAAGATGAGGTTGTCGCTGCGGGCCGATGGGGTCTTGGCCACCGCCAGCAGGCCGGCCAGCCTGCCGGTCAGGGTCCCGGCCGCGCCCCGGATGATGGACAGCGCGTACGGGTTCCGCTTCTGCGGCATGAGCACGCTGGCCCGGCTGTAACCGTCGGCCAGGGTCACGTAGTCGAATTCCTGGCTGGCCCAGATCTCCAGGTCCTCGGCCAGCTTGGACTGGGTAAGGACCAGGCCTGCGGCCGCGCCGACCATGTCGAACAGGCCGTCGACCTGCCACATCGCGTCGCGGGTGTGCTCGGCGACGGTGCGGAAGCCGAGCAGGGCCGCGACATGCCTGCGGTCGGCCCGCAGCCGCGTGCCGTTGACGCAGCCCGCCCCGCCCGGGCTGGCGTCGGTCCACGCCATCGCCTCGCTCAGCCGGCGGCCGCCGCGCAGCACGGGGAACGCGAACGACAGGATGTAATGGCCGAACGTCGACGGCTGGGCGTGCTGCAGGTACGTCTGGTCGGCCATCAGCGTGCCCGCGTGTTCGCGGGCCGCTGCGGCCAGTTCGGCGGCCAGCGCGGCGGCGGCCTCGATCAGGTCGGCCAGGTCGCTGCGCAGCCGCAGCCGGAAGGCGACCCGGACCGCCTCCCGCCGCGGGCGGCCGGCGTGCAGCCAGCCGGCCACGTCCCCGACCCGGCCGACGAAATACCGTTCCCGCGAGTTGTAAGGCTCGCCGTTGGCCGGGTCGTAGGGGAACTCGCTGGCCGGGATCTCGATGACGTCGAGCAGCAGCGCGAGCAGCTGGCGGGCCGCGTCGGGCGGGATGACCCCGGCCGAGGTCAGGTCGAGCAGATGGGCGAGGTCGGCCAGGTTCATGCCGTGGTGCAGGATCGGCGCATCGGCGTTCTCGAGGTCGAACCCGGCGTCGATCAGCTCGGCGGCGGGCGGCCCGACCGGCGGCCCTACTGGCGCACTGCCCGCGGGCCTGGACGCGGTCGTCACCGGCCCGCCTCCTTCGCCAAATGGACCGGATCCACCATCAGTCCCTCCGTCCGCATCGCCTGTTCCCCTGCGATCATGTGCCCTGCGATCATGGCCATTCCTCAGGCTCGGCCGCCCGGGCGGCGCGCGCCCGCTCGACCACCAGGTCGGTCATGGCCTGGCACGAGCCCGTGTCCGGCTTTGCGGTCAGCTCCCGCGCCTCGGCCGGGCTGACCAGCCCGGCGTCCACCAGGGCCTGCTCGGCGCCCAGGCCGGCGGCCGCGGCACCGAACGCCTCCTGCAGCCGCTCCTGCGCCCGGCGAGCGCCCAGCCTGGGCGCGAGCAGCGCCAGGGCCCGCTCGCTGACCGGATACCCGCCGTACCTGGCCACGTTGCGCCGCATCGCCTCGGCGTCCACGGTCAGGCCCGCCAGCAGGCCGTCCGCGATCTGCAGGGCGGCGGTGGCCAGCAGGCACGCCTCCGGCAGCGCCACCCACTCGGCCTTCCAGCCGCGGCCGTCCCGCTCGTGCTGCTGGACCACGGCTTCTGTCATCACGGCGGCGCTGGCCCGGACCAGCCGGGCCAGCGTGTCCAGATGCTCGCTCGCTTCGGGGTTGCGCTTGTGCGGCATGGTGATGCTGCCGACCGTGCCGGCCGCGGACGCCTCCGCGAGCTCCCCGATCTCCGGCCGCTGCAGCTCGTACACCTCGCCGCCGATCCTGGCCAGGGTGCCGCAGATCAGCGCGAGGAGCTGGGCGAATTCAGCCCCCCTGTCGCGGGCCGTCAGCCACGAGATGCCGGGGTCGGCCAGCCCGACCTCGGCGCAGAACCCGGCCCGGACGGCCAGGCCGCGCTCCCCGTAGAACACCAGGCTGCCCGCGCCGCCGCCGAGCTGCCCGACCAGCCACCGGGGCGCGCCCTCCCTGAGCCGGTCCAGGTGGCGGCGGATCTCATCGGCCCAGGAGGCAGCCTTCCAGCCGAACGTGACCGGGCTGCCCGGCTGCCCGTGCGTGCGGCCTGCCAGCACCGTGGACCGGTGCGCCACGGCCAGCTCGAGCAGCCGCTCCTCGATCCGCCGCAGGTCCCGCCAGGCGATGCCACCGATCCGCCGCAGCGCCACGCTGGTCGCGGTGTCGGTGATGTCCTGGACCGTGGCGCCGATGTAGACGTACTGCCGTGCCTGCTCCGGCAGTACGTCTAGCAGGGCTCGGATCAGGCCGAGCATCGAGTGCGAGGCCTGCCGGGTCTGCTCGGCGGCGTACTCCAGGTCGAGCCGGTCAGGCCGCGCGTACTCGGCGATGAGGCGGGCGGCCCCGGCCGGGATCACGCCCGCCGCGGCCTGAGCCCGGGCCAGCGCCACGATCACCTCAAGCCAGCCCCGCAGCCTGCCCTCCTCGCCGAGCACGTCCCTGGCTTCGGCTGTTCCCCAGAGGTGCTGGTAGAAAGGCGAGTCGGTAATCCTGGTGCTCATCGCGAGACCGGGTCCGCGGGCTGCGGGGCGGTCAGCGCCAGCCGCAGTCCCTCCAGAATCTGGGCCAGGCTCGCGCCCCATGGCACGACGACCAGCCCTGCCTCACCGCTGACCCGGTCCTCGAGCAGGCAGCACTTGGTGATCACCGCAGCCGTATCGCCGTCCGGCAGCCTCGTGCCGTCCTCGGCCAGCCGGCGCGGGCACATGTCCACCATCGGGACGTCCTCGCCGTAGAACCAGTCGTGGATGGACTTGGACCTGGCACACCCCACCAGCGTCCACGGGGCCCGCTCGGGGATCTGGTCCAGGTAGGAGACCTCGCCGGCGGACCGGGGCCGGTCCTGCGACGGCTGCCCGGCCCGGCACGGGAACAGGTAGTGCCGCGCGGGCCGGGTCGCGGCCAGCTCATCCAGGTCAACCAGGTGCGGGACGAGCTCGACCGGCGGCAGGTCCTCGGCCAGGTCAAGGACCCGGTTCAGCTGGTCGGCCAGCTTGGGCGGCCAGGGCGGCACCACCTCCACCACCCGGATCCGGATCGGGGCCGGGTCGAGGATGAAGTTCACGTGGCCGTACCGGCCGCGCACGACCACGCACCGGGCTCCGGGTGCCTGCCGGGCCGCGACCCTGGCCATCTGGGTGGGCACGGCGGTGTCCGTCTCTGGCGCGTCGACCAACGCGGTCTGGTCCGGCCGGGCGATCACCGACATCGCGACGACCGGGGAGAACAGGGGCAGCTCCGATTCCTTGCTGACCTCCGCCACGGCGGCGGCCCCGCCGCGCCTGGCCACCACGTACCTGGTCCTGCGGTATACCGGCCGGCCGAGCAGATGGGCGCGCAGGCTCTCCTCGTCCAGGGCCACCGGCACGTCGGCCACGCTGACGTTGCGGTACTGAGAGGGGACGAGGTTCACCGGTGATCCGGTCACGGAGTATGCGCGGGCAGCGAATCGGGTGACCATGCCCCGTAGGTGTCGGCCCGCAGCGACAGCCGCAGGGTCTCGAGCCCGAGTGCGTCGGCCGGGGCCACGTTAGCCAGGTTCACGTCGGGGCCGAAGCGGCGGACGAACCACGCCTGCTGCTGCTCCCGCGGGGCCTCGAACACGAGGAACTCCGGGCCTGCCACCGAGAGCAGGGCGGCGATCACTTCTTCCCGCACCGCGCCGGAGGGCTCGTAGATTCCGACGTTGCCGCTGGCGCGGCCTTCGGCCAGCACCCAGGTGGCGCCGGCCTCCAGGTCGCCCGCCACCTCCTGCGCCCACTGCGCGGGCGTCAGCTGCACTCCCGGGTCCTTCGTGCCCACCTCGGCCAGGACGATGAAGTGCCGGGCGGCCTCGGCGATCAGTTCCCGCTTGGCTGCCTGGTCCATGGCCACGGTGCCGGCCGACACCTCCACGCAGGGGAAGCCGCAGCCGCGGGCCCAGTCGAGAAACTCCATGGCCCGGCCCTGCGCCCAGGCGATCTCAAGCAGCGTCCCGCCGGGTGAGGCGAGGACGCCGTGCCGGTCAAGCAGCTCGAGCTTGCCAGGCAGGGTGGGATCCAGGTAGGAAATACCCCAGCCAAGCTTCCACACGTCGATGTAGGACTCGCTCATCGCCAGCAGGTCCGCCGACTGCCCCAGCGGGATGCCGCGGTCAAGGACGTGGGTTATACCGATGCCACGCGGCTTGGTCGCCCTGGTCGGCAGGTCGAGGAAGGCGGGACCTGGCATAAACGCTATGATAGATATGCCTACACTTTAGTGCAAGGACGGATCCGAGGGGAGCGCGGATGCCCGCCGACCTGCCTGGCCTGGTCCACCGGGTGCGGTCCCACCCGGGTGTCGCCGCCAAAGCCGAGATCGGGCTGGTCAGCGACGTCTTCGGGAGCAGCGACTGGCTCGCGGGGCCGGGCGACGACGGCGCGGTCGTGGCCGCCGCGGGGACGTCCCTTGTGGTGGGCGGTGAAGCCATCCTGCCCTCGTTCGTCGCCGCCGACCCGCACGGCGCCGGCATTGCCGCGGTGACCACCAACGTCAACGACCTGGCCGCGATGGGAGCCTGGCCGCTGGCCCTGGTCGACACGGTCACCGGCCCGCGTGAGGTCCTCCAGCAGGTCCTTGAGGGCATGCGCTGGGCGTCCAGGCTCTATCAGGTACCCGTGGTCGGCGGTCACCTGACCATCACCGCCGGGCCGCCAGGGCTGTCCGCCTTCGGCCTGGGCCGGTCCGACCGCCCGCTGGCCGCCCGCGCCGCCGAGCCTGGGCAGTCGCTCGTCGTGGCCTGCTGCGTCGAGGGCCGGATGCGCCAGGACTTCCCGTTCTTCCCGTCGTTCGACGAGCGGGGCGAGCAACTGGCAGGCGACGTACGGCTGCTGGCCGAGGGCGCGTCGGCCGGCTGGGTCGCAGCGGCCAAGGACGTGAGCATGGCCGGCCTGGTCGGCTCCCTGGCCATGCTGCTGGAATGCAACCGGCTCGGCGTGACCCTCGACCTGGACGCGGTGCCGGTCCCGGCCGGCGTGAGCCTGGAGCAGTGGCTGTGCTGCTTCCCGTGCTTCGCCTTCCTGCTGTGCGTCCCGCCAGGGCAGGAGGCGCGGTGCCTGACCGCCTTCGCCGGCCGCGGCCTGGCCGCCGCGGTGGCCGGCACCCTGGACGACACCGGCCTGCTGCGGCTCGGCCAGGCCGGCCAGGTGGCGACCGCCTTCGACCTCGGCACGGAATCGGTGACCAACCTGGCCCGCATCGCCTAGGCCCCGCATCGCGTGCGCCCCGGCATCGCCTGCGCCCGCATCGCCTAGGCCCCGGCATCGCGTGCGCCCCGGCATCGCCTGCGCCCGCATCGCCTAGGCCGCGCCGGGCCCCGGCCCGGCCGCCGACCAAGCCCGGCCCCCGGCGCCGGCGGCTCGGGCTTGGTCGGCCAGGGGCCCGATTCAGCCAGGGCCAGCGCTTCGAGCAGGCGCCCGTGCTCCTGCGCGAACGCCACTCGCGCACCATGCAGCAGGCCGAGGCTGGCCTCGTTGCCGGTCTCGGCAACGAGTAGCCCGGCCGCCTCCCGGAGCGCATGCTCCACGCTATCGGCCGGGTCCTCCCGTATGGCGCCGATCTGTTCGAGGGCGATCAGCTCGGCGCGGAGCGGGCCAGGGACCGTCGCATCCGTGATCAGGTGACGGGGCAACGGGGCCGGATAGGGCGCGTGAGTCGTCCTCACCCAGGCCCGCCGCATCCCGCGCTGTATCTCCGCCTCCAGTACGGCGGGTTGCGGATGATCAAGGAGATAACCCTCGCCGAGGGCTCGCGCTTCACCGACCCGCGCGGCCCATCCGAGCAGGCCGACGGTCGTGGCCACCAGATGCGGCCGGCGCCGGTCGCCGGGCCCGGTCAGATCCAGGACGCGCAGGCCGAGATCGGCCGCGGCGGTCGCGGAGGTCGGGGACAGTTCGCCCACGGCCTGGATCAAAACCGTGACCGCCTGCTCGTCGCCGGGCTGGGCCCCGAGAGCCAGGTGACTCGCCACTCGGACGATGGGAGCGCCCCGGGCCAGGAGGGTCGGCCCGTTCGGTCAGTACCTCGGCGGTCAGCGCCTGTTCCAGCGGAGCCATCAGCTCGCTGACCGGCTGGCCGGTCATGGTGGCGAGTTCGGAGACGGTGAACTCGCGGCCGAGGACCGACGCGACCTTCAGCAAGTCCCTGGCCGGTTCAGGCAAGGACCGCAAATGCGCCGCGACGGCCGAACGGAGCGACGCCGGAAGCTGGTCCGGTGACGAGCGCTCCGGCTCTGCGCCCGTGGGCGGCAGGGCCGGGCCCGCTGCTCCGCGGAGCAGCTGGGAAATGTAGAACGGGTTTCCCTCGGCCCGGGTGAGCAGGTCCGCGACCGTAGCGTCCTGGCGCGTTCCGAGCACGTCGGCCGCCATTGCCGCCGCGGCCTTGTCGTCCAGCGGTTTGAGATGCAGTAGGACTGCTCCTGCTTCGGCTAGGCGCGCGGTCAGGCTCTGCCGCCGCGGCGAAACCGGCAGCGGCCGCTGGGCCAGGATCCAGGCCACCGGGAAGGAGAACAGCTGCGCGGGCAGCGATCCAAGCGCCAGCAGCGTGGCGGGGTCAGCCCATTGCAGGTCGTCCACCGTGATCAGCAGCGGACGGCGTTGGCTGGCCCGCTCCAGCGCCCCCCTGATGCGCTCGATCACCGGCAGACGCTGGTCGGCCAGGTCCCGCAACGGCGCCAGATCGACCTCGCTCGCCAGGATCGGCGATGTCGTAGACAACCCCTGGAGCAACGGCGCCCACGGGGTGACCTGGTCGAGTTCGTCGCATACTCCGGCCGCCACCTGAACACCCTGGCTGGCGGCGATCTGCGCGGCCTCGGCCAGCAGCCGGGACTTGCCGATCCCGGCCGCTCCCTCGACGATCGCGACGCCGCCTGCGCCATCTGCCGCCGCGGCGACCAGCCGGCCAAGTTCGGCGTACTCGCTGTCCCGGCCGCGCAGCGGAGCCATCGCCTGATTATCGCAGCGAAGCACGTAATCCGTAAGACGCGCAGGTCGATCAGCATCCGCTGGTGGGGAATGCCGGCGTAGGTGACAAGCCCGCCGACCGGCCGCCAGCCGAGCCAGCGGAAGAACGTCACGTTTGTCGGCTGCACGAAGGCCTCCATCTCACGGCCGCCGCGCGCCGCGGCCGTGGCCACTGCGAACCGCACAAGCGGCGCGCCCAGGCCGTGGTGGCGATGACCGTCAAGCACCGCCAGCCGGTCGCCCTTCCACCGGCCAGGCACCTCCGGCACCGGGTAAAGCCGGACGGTCCCGCATGCCACCCCGTCCCACAGCCCGACCACGTGCACCGTGGCCGGGTTGTCGTCGTGCACGTCCCGATCCCGGCCGCTGCCGCCTGCACCACGGAACAGGCCCTGCTCGACCACGAAGACCTGGTGACGGATCCGAAAGTGGGCCGCAAGCTCCTCCGGGGTGGACACCGCGCGGCAGGCCGGCCGCGCGGTTCCGGCCGGCCGCCTAGCGGTTGCTGAGGATCGGGAGGTAGGTCCGGCCATCTTCGTCCGCAAAAGTTTCGAGCAGGCTCATCGCCGAACACGCCTGGCACCTGGCGCACCCGGCCGCCACGCCCCGGGCGCCGAGCCCGCGCGCGGCCAGGTAGGGCACCACCCGGCGGTAGATCGTCTCGCAGTATTCCGGCGACGGGGCGGGGCGGTCTTCCATCAGGCTGCCCACCGTCGGGCGCAGCGGCACCACGAACGGGTACACCCCGATGTCGATCGCCCGCCGGCAGCCTGCCACGGTAAGTTCCGGGTCCTCGCCCATGCCGAGGATCACGTAGGTGGACACCTGACCCTCGCCGAACGCGGCCACGGCCCGTTCCCAGGCGCGGAAGTAACCGTCGATCCCGGTCCGCGCCTTGGCCGGGGCGATCCGGGCCAGCACTTGCGGATCGAAGCTCTCCACGTGGATACCGACCGACTGGATGCCCATGTCGCGGACCCGTTCTATGACCGCAAGGTCGCGAGGCGGCTCGAACTGCACCTCGACCGGCAGGCCCGCTGCCTCGTACACGGCCTGGCCGCAGCGAGCCACGTACAGTGCACCCTTGTCCGGCGTGGCAGTGGTGCCCGTGGTCAACGTGGCGTCCACCGCGCCGTCGAGTTCCTTGGCCGCCATCGCGACCTCGGCCAGCATCTCCGGGGTCTTGCGGGCGATGGTCCTGCCGTTCGCCAGCGTGACCCCGATCCCGCAGAACGCGCACTGGTCGGAGTTGCCCCAGTAGGCGCAGGTCTGGATGACGGTGCTGGCCAGCGAGTCCAGGTGCAACAGGGCGATCTGCCAGTAAGGGACGCCGTTCGCCGTAGACAGGTCGTAGTAGCGGGGACGCCGGAACGGCTCAGCCGACGCCAGCCGTTCGCCGTCCCGGTATACGCCCCAGCCGTCGTCTTCCGCGCGGAGCACGTAGGGCGAGTCTCGCACGTAGTCGGCGCTGACGGGCACGGTGGCGGCGAACCCGTCGATCCAGAGCATGCCGGCATCCGCTGGTCCCGCCCCGCCCTGCCTGGACTCAAGCGGCACTTCGACCCGCAGGCCGTGCCCCTGCAGTTCGGTGATGAGGTGGGCCAGCCCGGCTGACCCGTTCCCGCCCGGGTGATCCGCCACCTTCCGGGCCGGGGGCTCAGCCATGTTGCCTCCTTAGCCGTCCAGCCTTAATTGTCGGCACTGACCGCCCGCCGCTTGTTACATGCGATACGTGCGTTCACCATCCTTGATAAACCTTGCCGTCACGTCAAGGCAAGATCCCGCTCGACTTTGACCCGGCCCCCACCCGGCCCCACAGAGGTGACCGGGCCCCTGTTTCATGGTTGACGCCCGGATTTGACGGGTCGTGTGGCGCTGCAGGTTGACGCGGACGCCGCTAAAAGTTCGGGCCCGGCGGGCCTGGCCTCGCGCAAGGCCGCGGTGAACGCCTCCCGGTCAAGGTAGCTGCCGATCGCCTCATCGATCCGCAGGGCCCCGCTAACGAGGTCGACCTGGCCGCGGTCCAGACGGTGAACGGCGCGGCTGAGGGTCTCGTCCGGCTCGATTGAGATGATGACCGCCCGCCCGGAGCCGACCTCGGCCTCGATCCGCTGATACGGGACGAACGGCGCCCGGTCTTCCGAGCCGGTTTCCGCCACCACTGCCCACGATCGCCCCTGGGCCCGCGCCCGGCCCAGCGCGGCCAGCCGGTCCTGGGCGGCCAGCGAGGCCACAAGTTCCCGGTACCGCATGGCGCAGGCGGCCGCCGCCACCAGGTCCGGCTGGACTCCGGCCTCGGCGCCCTCGTCCAACTCGTCGACCAGGTCGCCGCCCCGCTCGTGCGCCGCCAGCAATGCGGGCAGGTCCTGGCACGTATCACGGAGCCGGCCGAGCAGCCGCTGGATCAGGCTGACCGACTGCTGGTACACGTCGGGACGCGCCATTATCGTCGGGAACAGCCGGGCTTCAGCCTCGTCCCAGGCCCGCAGCACCGCGCGCGGGACCTCCCGCCCGCCAGGATCCGAGGGCCAAGAACCGGGACCGGCCATTGCCACCCCTCGCCCATCGCGTTTACTATTCTGAACGAGCCGTCACCTATACGACTCATATTTTATCCCGTGGAGCAGCGGCAGGATCCCATGACGAAGACTGCGGTTGTGGCGCTCGGCGGCAACGCGCTGACCCGGGTGGGACAGTCCGGCACGTGCGACGAGATGCTGGCCAACGCGGCGGCGATGGCCTCCGCGGTGCACGCCGTGATCGAGGCCGGCTGGCGGGTGGTGATCGTGCACGGCAACGGCCCGCAGGTCGGCAACCTGGCCCTGCAGCAGGAATCGACCGCGATGGTGCCCGCGCAGCCGCTGCCGCTGCTGAGCGCGATGACCCAGGGGCTGCTTGGCAGCCTCCTGGCCCGGGCGATCGACCTGCTGCGCGGACCGGGTACCGCGGTCGCGCTGATCACTCACGTCACGGTCAACCCGGCCGATCCGGCGTTCGGTTCCCCGACCAAGCCGATCGGCCCGTTCTTCGCGCCGGCCGAGGCGCGGCAACTGGCCGAGGCACGGGGCTGGATCGTCAAGCCCGACTCCGGCCGCGGCTACCGGCGGGTGGTCGCCTCACCCGAGCCGGCCAGCGTGATCGAGATCGACGCGATGCGGGCCCTGGTCAACGCGGGTCACGTGGTCATCGCCGGCGGCGGGGGCGGGATCCCGGTCCAGGCCATGGGGCCGCACGGCGGCCTGGCCGACGCGGTCATCGACAAGGACCGGGCAGCGGGGCTGATCGCGCGGCTGCTCGGCGCCCAGACCCTGCTGCTGGTCACCGCGGTGGACCGGGTCATGCTCGACTACGGTCAGCCGACCCAGTCAGAACTTGGCACGATCACGGCCGCCGAGGCCGCCCGCCACCTTGCCGATGGCCAGTTCCCGCCCGGCAGCATGGGGCCCAAGATCGAGGCCGCGCTCGGCTTCCTGGCCGATGGCGGGGAGCTGGCGGTGGTTACCTCGCCGGAGCTGCTGGCGGCCTCGCTGACCGGCGGGGGAGCGCGGTCGGGCACGCGCATCGAGCGCAGCCCCGCAGATGCGCAGGTACGCGCCCAGGCCCACGCCCACGCCCACGCCAGCACGCAAACCTGCGCGGAGCCCGGCCGGTGAGCGTTCCGGCCGTGCAGGTCTTCCCGGGCGCCTACCGGGACTCGCTGCTGCTGCTCAGCACGACGCGGGCCATGCAGGACGGCGCCGGCGTGAGCTGGGCCACGGCCGTGATGGCCACCCCCGCCGCGGTCGACGAACTGACCGGCCGGGGTTGCCCGCCGGGCGACCTGACCGGCGCCGACGCCAACGCGCTTGTGCTCGCGGTCGGTGCCGCCGACGACCGCGCCGCCACAGAGGCCCTGGAACGCGGCCGGGCAGTGATCTTCGCCGAGGCCGCCTCGCCGGCCGAAGAACCGGGACGCCCTGCGCCACGCACCGTCGGCGAGGCCACTACCAGGCTGCCGGAGGCCAACGTGGCAGTGGTATCCGTGCCAGGCCCGTACGCCGCGGTCGCCGCCCATTCAGCCCTGTCGGCGGGCCTGCACGTCCTGCTGTTCAGCGACAATGTCACGCTGGCCGATGAGGTGGAACTGAAGGAACGAGCCCGTCGGCTTGGCCTGCTGCTGATGGGCCCGGGTGCGGGCACCGCGGTGCTGGCCGGGGTGGGACTCGGATTCGCCAACGCGGTGACGCCGGGCCCGGTCGGGGTGGTCGCCGCGGCAGGCACCGGCGCCCAGGAGGTGATGTCCCTGCTGGACCGCTGGGGCATTGGCGTCTCCCAGGTGATCGGCGTAGGAGGCCGGGACCTGTCGGCCGCCGTGGGCGGCCTGATGGCGGCCGAGGCGGTCCGGGCGCTGGATGCCGATCCAGCTACCGAGGTCATCCTGCTGGTCTCCAAGCCCCCCGACCCCGGTGTGGCCCGGACGGTGATCGGCGCCAGCCGCTCCACTCCGGTGGTCGCGGCCTGCCTCGGCATGTCCGCGCCCGACGGCCGGATCGAAGGCGCGGTGCTGGCCGACACGCTTGAGCAGGGGGCGCGGCAGACAGCGGGAATCCTCGGCCGGCCCGTGCCAGGCCCGGCCGCCGACCTGGCCGAGGTGATCGAGCGTGCAGCCGACCGGATGGCCGGCCCCCGGCGCGCCGTTCGCGGGTTCTTCACCGGCGGCACGCTGTGCTACGAAGCGCAGGTCGTGCTCAGCCGGGCGCTCGGCCCGGTCTATTCCAACATCCCGCTGCGACCGGAGTTCGGGCCGCCCGCGCCCCCCGGCGCGCATGTCTGCCTGGACCTCGGCGAGGAGGAATACACCAAAGGCCGCCCACACCCGATGATCGACCCGGCCGCGCGGACCGAGATCATCCGGGCCGATGCGTTCGGCGACGACGTCGCTGCCGTCCTGCTCGACGTCGTCCTCGGGTACGGCTCCCATTCCGATCCGGCCGGCGAGATCGCCGGAACCTGCGCCGACCTCGCGGCCAACGGCACCGCGGTGATCGCCTACGTGCTGGGCGCCCGCTCCGACCGGCAGGGGCTGGACCGGCAGCGCCGAACGCTGCTTGACGCGGGAGCGATCGTCACCGCGAGCGCCGCCGAGGCAGCCCGGGTCGCGGCGGCGGTCGCGGCCCGCCAGCCCGCCCTGGCTACGGTGGGGCGCTCGTGACCTCTGCGCCCGTGCCGGTCGGCCTGGTCACCTATTCCGTCAAGCCGCGGGGCGGCGCCGTCCACACCGTCCACCTGGCCGAGGCGCTGCACCAAGCCGGGTACCCCGTGCGGGTCATCGCGCTTGGCGATCCCGACGTCGGCTTCTTCCGTCCCGTCCGCGCCCCGGTCACGATCGTCCCCGCCCCGCCGACCCTGCCCACCCTGGAAGAGCGCGTCTTCGCCAGCGTGGCCGCGCTGGCCCAGGGACTGGCCCCGATCGCGGCCGACTACCCCGTCCTGCACACCCAGGACTGCATCTCGGCCCGCGCCGCCTGCCGGGTCAGGGACTCAGCCGCCGGCAGCGACGCCGCCAGCGGCAAGAAAGCTGCCGACGGCAGCGATGAAGCCAGCGGCGCAGCCCCGACCGTCATCCGCACCGTGCACCACGTCGACGACTTCACCAGCCCCTCGCTCATCGAGTGCCAGCGCCAGGCCATCCTCGAGCCTGACCGGATCCTGGTCGTCAGCGAGCATTGGCGAGACCTGCTACGCCGCGAGTACGGGACCGCCGCCGAGGTGGTGCATAACGGGGTCGACACCGCCCGTTTCCAGGCGGCCGACCGCGATCAGGCCACGGAACTGCGCCGGCGCGCCGGGGCGGCGGACCGGCCGCTGATCCTGTCCGTGGGCGGCATCGAGCCGCGCAAGGGCAGCGACACCCTGGTCCGGGCCATAGCCGCCCTCGCGCGCGCCGGCCTCCGGCCGGTGCTCGCGGTCGTCGGCGGCCACTCGTTCCAGGACTACCGTCCCTACCGGGACCGGGTGCTGGCCTCGCTGCCCGGCCTGGGCCTGCGCCTCGACGACGACGTGATCCTGCTCGGCACCATCCCGGACGCCGAACTTCCCGGCTGGTACGCGGCAGCGGACGTGCTCGCGTTCCCGTCCACCAAAGAAGGCTGGGGCCTGGCCGTCCTTGAGGCGATGAGCGCGGGGCTGCCGGTGGTCACCTCCGACCTGCCGGTGTTCGGTGAATTCTTGACCCCGGACCGGGACGCCCTGATGGTGCCGGTAGACGACCCGCCCGCCCTGGCCGCCGCCCTCGCCCGGGTTCTCGATGACCGCGAGCTCGCGGGCCGGCTGCGTTCGGCCGCGCTGGCCACGGCCGAACGCTTCTCCTGGTCCCGGTCTGCCGCCGAGCATCAGGCCATCTACGCGTCGCTGGCCCGCAGGCCCTCACCCCCTGCCGCGCCCGCAATCAATTTGTAACGCCGCCGGGTAGGATTCCGTTTCGCAACAAAAGGGTCAGGCCGGTCTTATCACCCGGAGGTCAGCTAAATGCGTCACCGGATCGGCATCATCCTGGCCGTCATCATGACAGCGGCGCTGTTCTTCCCCGGGGCGTGGGGATACTTGCGGCTGCTGCGCCTTCCCGCCCCCGGCGACCAGCTTTCCGGCCTGCCGGCCGGCGGCGGCTCCCTCGTGTCCGATCACCACGTGCTTCTCGCGCTGGCCGCGCTGGCCGGTACCTTCGTGCTCGCCGCGATCCTCATCGGCGTGCCCTGGATCTCGCCGCTTGCCGCCGGCCTGCCCGGACTGCTGCTGCTCGCCTGGACGGTCCTCTACCTGGTCAGCGTCCGGCAGGCGGTCGACCTGATCCCGCTGCGCGCGGATCCGTTCGGCGCGGGCTTCGAGGCCATGCTCTTCGACGGGATCCTGGCCGCGGGCGGCCTGGCCATGATCGTCCCGATGTTCGTGCCGTCGAGGTGGCGCGCCTACCAAGCCAACGAGATCGAAGCCACCGCAGGCCCGGGGACGCGGGCCCAGACCCTTCCGGGCCAGGATGCGGTCACGGCCGAATTGGCGCCGGTGGATCAGCCGACGACGCAGTTCACTCCGATCCGGGTCACCAGCCTGGCGCCGCTCCCGGCCTCGCCACCGTGGCACGAAAGCCGCGACCCCTCCGGGTCTTAACGCCTAGCCGACCGCCGCACCAGAGCCGACCGCCGCAGAGCCGACCGCCGCAGAGCCGACCGCCGCACCAGAGCCGGCCGCCGCAGAGTCCGCGGCCGCGGGCAGGAACACGCACTTGGTGGACAGGTAGGAGTCCAGCCCCTCCGGTCCGTAGACGCGGCCCATCCCGCTGGCCTTGCAGCCGCCCCACGGCGACCCGATGTCTGGCACGTACAGGTTCACCCCGAACGTCCCGACCCGCGCCCGCCGCGCGATGCGCAGCCCGCGCTCGGGGTCGTGCGTCCAGACGCTGCCCGCCAGCCCGTAGCTTGAGTCGTTGGCGATGGCGATCGCCTCGGCCTCGTCGTCGTACGGGATCACGCTCACCACCGGCCCGCAGATCTCGTCCCTCGCGATGGCCATCCCGGCCGTCGCGTCGGCGAACACGGTGGGCTCGTAGTAGTAGCCGCGCACCGGCATGGCCGGCCGCCGTCCGCCCACCACCACGCGGGCCCCGGCCACGATGCCGCCCGTGACGCACGACTCCACGCTGGCCCGCTGTCGGGGGTTGGCCAGTGGCCCCATCGTCGTGCCCTCGCCCAGCGGATCGCCGACCACCAGCGACGACGCCTGCGCCGCCAGAGCGCCGACCGCCTCGTCGTACCTGGTCCGCGAGGCCAGCACGCGGGACATGGTGAAGCAGGCCTGCCCGGCATTGGCGAAGCACAGCGAGCCGAGCTGCGCCGCCGTGGCGTCCCAGTCGACGTCGTCCAGTACGATCGCGGCCGACTTCCCGCCGAGCTCGAGTGTTACCGGCTTGAGGGTCTGCCCGCAGATCGCGGCGATCCGCCGCCCGGCCGGCGTCGGCCCGGCCACGGCAACCGTGTCGACCCCGGGGTGCGCGGCCAGCATCTCACCGACCTCGGCCGTCCCGGTGACCAGGTTGAACACGCCGGGCGGGAACTCGGCCGCCTCGAACGCCTCGGCCAAGATGAATGCGGAAAGCGACGTCTCCGGGGCGGGCAGCAGCACCACGGTGCAGCCCGCCGCCAGCGCGGGGGCCAGCTGGCAGAACGCCAGGATGAGCGGGTAGCTCCAGGACGCGATCACGGCCGCGACCCCGGCGGGCTCGCGCCGGACCACGGTCCGCCCGTCGAAGCTGATCGCCTCGCGGATCTCCTCCACCGGCAGGTCCCTGACCAAAGCGGCGTAGTAGCGGATGATCGCGCAAGGGACGGACACGTTGCTGCGCCGGGACAGCGCGATCGGCATGCCCATCTCGGCCGTCACCAGCCGGGCGGTGTCCTCGGCCCTGGCTTCGATCGCTGCCGCCAGGCGGTCAAGGGCCGCGGCCCGCTCCGCGGCGCTGACCATCGGCCAGGTGCCGAAGTCGAACGCCTGCCTGGCCGCGGCCACGGCCACGTCGACGTCCCGCTCGACCACGGCAGGCACCGCGCCGGTGACCTCTTCGGTGGCGGGATTGACGATCGTGATCACGTCGGTGGACCCGGAGCCGACCAGCCGGCCGCCTGCGTACACGTCCCTGTACTCGAGCAACGCGGGCCCCTCTCCGGACACCCCGTTCAGACTCGACCGGGGTTACCGTGCCATCAAAGGGAAAGTTCTTGTTAATGTGGTCGGCCGACGTGTCATTTGTCAAGCTTCCGTTTGTGGTATCCACAGTGTGCAGCCGTATTGTTACCGATCCCCGCAGGTGAACAAGCAACCGCGGCCACGATTTGGGGTCGGCCACAACGCCGCCGCCATGACCTGGACGTATGATCCCGACCATGGCGGTGCCTGACTGGTCGCCGGTGCTGGCCTCCGCGTCCCAGCCGGCGGGTGAAGAGCGGGACGCGGCCAACGCCCGGCTGGACAGCGAGAACGCTGCCCTGCGCGAACTGGTCACCGTGTACCGCTACCTGTCGGGCCTGGCCCTCCAGGACGCCGACCTGGCCGGAGTGGTGCAGCTCATCTCCGACCGGATGACGGCGACCGTCGCCGTGGTCACCCAGCTGATGGACGTGCTGACCGCCGCCGCGCCCGGCGTGACCGGTGAGAAGGCGGTCGCCGCGGTGCGCGAGCACGTGGTCCATCCGAGGCTCGGCCAGGTCCTGCGGGCCTCGCGGCTCAGCCAGCGCGCGCTGCGCCTGCCGAACGTCGGTGGTTCCCCCGCGATCATCGTCGCCCCCATCCTGGTGGGGGACGAGGTGCCTTCGTACCTGATCACCATCGACCCGGCGGAGGGCATCTTCGGCGAGGACATGAGCCTGCTCGTGACCGAGCACGCCGCCACCATCTGCGGGGTCATCCTCGGCCGTGAGCGCGTGGTCGCCGCGGCCGCCCGCCGCGTCCGCGACGACCTGGTGGAGGGCCTGCTGCTCGGCCGCGGCCGCGACCAGACCGACACTGGCCGCTGGGCCGCGCACCTCGGCTACGACCCGGCCCGCGACCACAACGTCATGGCCATCGCGTTCGACCTGGCCGCCCCGCAAACAACTGGGCAAACAACTGGGCAGACAAGCCCGCAGACCCCGCAGGCCGGCGGCCACGCGGACACCGCGGCGCAGCGGCAGCGGATAGGGGAGAGCATCGAGCACTTCGTCGCCACCCGCGCCCCGGACGCGATCGTCTCGGCCCGCGAGTCCGAGGTGGTGATCGTGGCCGCCGCGCCGGACGAGCCAGGACCCGCCGCCATGGACGCCCGGCGGCTCGCCCACGCGTGCCTGGCCCGGCTGGCCGAACTGTTCCCCGCGGCCAGGGTCGTCATCGGCATCGGCGGGACCTGCCGTGAGCCGCGCGAGGTGGCCCGCTCCTACGCCCAGGCCCAGCGCACCACCCACACGCTGCGACGGCTCGGCCGGGCGGGCACGGTGAGCGCATTCGGCGACCTTGGCATCCTGCGGCTGCTGCTCCAGGTGCCCGACCTGGCCGAGCTCAGGTCGTTCGCCGCGGACGTGCTTGGCAAGCTCGCGGTGCACGAGCAGGAGCACAAGTCGGAGTACCTGACCACGCTGGCCTGCTACTTCCGGGAGAACAACAGCCCGCAGCGCGCCTCCCGCATCCTGCACGTACACCCCAACACGGTCGCCTACCGGGTCAAGCGGATCGAGGAGATCACCGGCCTTCGGCTGGACAACTACACCGACCGGCTCATCGCCCAGGTGGCGCTCGAGATCCTCGACGCGCTCGGCGAGGAGCCGTGACCACCGCCCGGCCCGCGCCTGCGCCAATACTGACGCTGGGCCAGCGCGTCCTGGTCTGCGACGGCGCCATGGGCACGATGCTGCACGCGGCGGGCGCCGCGCTCGACCGGGCGCTGCCCGAGCTGAACCTGTCAGATCCCGCGCTGGTCAGCACGATCCACGAGAGCTACCTGTCCGCGGGCGCGGACATCATCCAGACCAACACCTTCGGCGCCAACCGGCTCTGGCTCGGCGATCACGGCTTCCCCGACATGGTGGACGAGATCAACCGGGCCGGGGTCCAGATCGCCCGCGGCGCCCAGGACCAGTGCGAGCGGCAGGTCCTGGTGGCCGGTTCTGTGTCGCCCGCCGTCACCGGCCGGCAGCGGCGCCGGATCGGCTCGGCCGAACGCACCGAGGTGATCCGCGAGCAGGTCAGGTCGCTGACCGCCGGCCCGGGCGTGGACCTGCTCATCCTGGAAACGTTCGGCTATCTCGACGAGTTGGTCGAGGCGGTCTGCGCGGTCGCCGACATCTGCGACGTCCCCATCATCGCCCAGGCCACCTTCGCCGACGACGCGTTCACCCTGGGCGGCGAGACACCCCGCGAGGTCGCCACCGTGCTGTCCGGCCTGCCGGTGGCCATGCTCGGCACCAACTGCACCATCGGCCCGCAGCGGATGCTCACCGTGGCCGAGGACCTGGTCCGCTACGCCTCGGTGCCGGTCAGCGCCCAGCCGAACGCCGGCCAGCCGCGCCGCACCGGCCCGCGCAACTTCGAGTTCGCCGTCGACGGCGGCTACTTCGGCCGTTACATCAGCCGGTTCGCCGACGCCGGGGTGTCACTGGTCGGCGGCTGCTGTGGCACCACGCCCACGCACATCGCCGCCGCGGTCGCCGCGGTCGCTGCCGTGGCCGCGGTCCGCGACACGGCCGCCGACGGCGACGAGCGTCCGGCCTCCCGGCGGCAGTCCCGTCCTAGCGGGCACAACGATCCCAACACCCCCGCCGGCTCCGGCAACTCCACCGAGCTCACCAAGCTCGCGCAGCCCACAGGCACGATGGCCGACCAACTGGCCAGCGGCCGGTTCATCGTCGCGGCCGCGATCGCGGCTCCGGCCGGCGGCCGGGTCGGCGGCCGGGCGGGCGAGCCGGCCGAGACGGCGGCCGCGCTGGCGGCCCAGGGCATCGGGCTGTTCGTCGTCCAGCCGCCGGAAAGCGCCCGCACCCACTCCGACTGCATAGACATGGCCCTGCACCTGCAGCAGCACGCCGGCGTGGAAACCGTCGCCACGGTCACCACCTGGGACAAGACCATCATGACGCTGCAGGCCGACCTGCTTGGCGCGCACGCGCTCGGCATCCGCAGCGTGATCAGCACCACCGGCAGCCCGCCGGTCCTCGGCGACTACCCCGCGGTGGACGGCATCTGGGAGGTCGACTCGCTCGGCCTGATCGCCCTGCTCGACGGGCTCAACAAGGGCCGCGACTGCAACGGCCTGGCCACGGCGGCCCGGACCTCGTTCTGCATCGGTGCCCGGGTCAACCCGGGCGCGCGCGACCCGGACGCGGAGATCGCCCGGGCCAAGGCCAAGGTCCAGGCGGGCGCGCACTTCCTGGTCAGCCGGCCCGTCTACGAGATGGACTCGCTGGCCCGCATGGTCTGTGCGCTTGAGGCCGAGGCCCTGCCGCTGCTGCTGTCGGTTACCCCGCTGCACAGCTTCGAGCAGGCGGAGTACCTGGCCCACGAGGTCCCCGGCGTGACCATCGCCCCGGACACGCTGCGTGCCATGGAACGGGCCGGCCGCGGCGCGGCCCGCACGGTCGGCATCGAACTCGCCGCCGACCTGCTCCGCGACGCCCGCAAGCTGGTCAGCGGCGTGGTCCTGACCGCCGCCGAGGAGGACGTGACCGCGCTAGCGCCGCTCCTCGCCGTAGTCGTTTCTTTATTTACCGAACGGTCCGTGGTATCAGTGCCCGCTGCCTTGACGCCCGCCCCGCAGGGAGGGTGATGCTCGGATCGATCCCTGAGCGAACCGCTCAGTGCTGTGACAGCGTGGCGCAGATCCGGAGGGCATGTGTCCGCTGACCCTTGCCCTGCTGACCCTTGCCGGGCCGAACCGCTGTCGACCCGACAGCCCGAACTGGCCAGCCACGGCGTCGCCGCCCGGGCGGCTAGCCTGCTCGCGGTGGCCGAGGACCTGGCCGGCGAGTTCTCGCTGCGCCCGCTGCTCGAGCGGATCCTGCGCCGGTGCACCGAGCTGCTTGGCTGCCACGCGGGCTCGATCTGCAGCGTCGACGAGGCGGCGGGTACGTACCGCAAGGAAGCCGATATCGGCGTGGCGTGCCAGTCCGGCCGGGTCTTCCCGCTCACCGAGGGGATGACCGGCGCGGTGGTGGCGCGCCGCGCCCCCGTCTGGTTCGCCCGCTACGACGAAGTCCACGGCGGGCACGTTGCCCCGCAGGACCGGGCCACGCTGCGGGGCGTGATCGGCGTGCCGCTTGAGTGGCGCGGCCGCATCATCGGCGCCTGCATCGTGTTCAGCCGGGACGAGCGCCGAGTCTTCGGCCCCGATGACGCCGAACTCCTCGAGCTGTTCGCCCGCCACGCAGCGATCGCGCTGGCCACCGCGCGCATGCACGAGGCCGCCGAGGAACGGGCCAGGGCCGAGGCCGCCGCGGCCGAGCGTGACCGGCTGCTCGGCCAGGTGCACGACGGCCTCACCCAGCGGCTGGTGAGCATCCGGGTCTACCTCGACGCCGCCGAGCGCGAGCTGGGTGCGGCTGGCGACCAGGCCGGCGGCGGAACCGGCGCGGTGGCGGCCCAGCTCCGCCAGGCGGGCACGGCTGCCAGGGACGCTCTGGCCGAGACCAGGCTCACGTTGCTCGGCCTCGCCTCGTCGCCGCTGAATGGCCAGACCCTTGACACGGCGCTGCGCGCGGAGACCGCCTGGGCCCAGAGCACCGGCGGGCTCGAGGTCCGGTATGTCTCGGCCGGGATGCCGGGCACGATGGAGGACAGCCTGGCGCACGGAGTTCTCCTGGTGGCGCGAGAGGCGCTCACCAACATCGTCAGGCACGCCGCGGCTCGTTCGGTCCGGCTGGGCCTTATGTACGAGCAGACCGCCGTGACGCTCCTGGTCCAGGACGACGGGCAGGGCTTCGACCCGAAGGCAGGTTGGCAGGACGACCGCTTCGGGCTGCGAGCTCTTAGCGAGCGCGCACGGGTGCTCGGGGCCAGCATCGACATCGACTCGCTGACCGGCTGGGGCACCCGGATCCGGGCCCGCTTTCCCTACCGGCTCGGCGAGGAGCAGGCCGCGCCGCGCCTGCGCGTGCTCGTCGCGGTGGCCCGGCCCCTGCTGCGGGGAGGGGCGGCGCGCCTGCTGTCAGGGACCGACCCTGGCATCGAGGTGGCCGGCGAGGCCGCGACCGCGGAGCAGGCCCTGGACGCCTGTTCCGACCTGCGGCCCGACGTGGTGCTTGCCGACCTCGGCCTGACTGGTCTCCTGCTCGCCCGCCACCCGGGCCTGGCCGTGGTGGGCCTGTGCGAAGTCGGCGACGAGAAGCTGGTCGCCAGCGCGATGCGCGCGGGTGCACGCGGCTGCGTGGACACCGGAGCGGATGGGCCGGAGCTCGCCCGGGCCGTCATCGCGGCCGGCCGCGGCCAGGCCATCCTGTCAGGTCCCGCGCTGCAGCGGCTGCATCGCGGCCTGCGCGACGATGAGTCAGGTCCCGCCCTGACCGAGCGGGAGCGCGAGGTGCGCGGCCTGATGGAGCAGGGACTGCCGGACAAGGTCATTGCCGAGCGGCTGGTCCTGTCGATCAAGACGGTCGAGAAACACGCCGGGGCCGTGCTGCGCAAGACCGGGGCCCGCAACCGCACCGAGCTGGCCGCGCTGGCCGGCCGGGCCACGCGGTAGGGGAATTCCTACCCGAAGATGGGTAGTTTCACTGATCCGTCCGGTCGCGTGGCTGCATAGGTTCACAGCTGTGCCGGCAGTGCCGCTGAAGCAGATCGTGGACCGGGCGTTCGCCGAGCGTTACGGCGTCGCGGCGATCAACATCGTCAACGACCTGACCCTGGAGGCCGTCCTGGCCGCGGCCATAGAGCAACGCTCCCCGGTCATCATCCAGACCTCGGTCAAGACGGTCAGGTCCATCGGCCTTGACCTGCTGTACGCCATGTGGCGGGAGCTGACCGCTGGCATCGAGGTGCCGGTCAGCCTGCACCTGGACCACTGCCCGGACCGTGACGTCATCACCGGCTGCCTGCGCAAGGGCTGGAACTCCGTCTTGTTCGACGGCTCCCGGCTGCCGGTCGGGGAGAACCAGCGGCAGACGATCGAGGTCGTGGCCGAGGCCCGGTCCTACGGCGCCAGCGTCGAGGGGGAGATCGAGGCCATCACCGGCGTCGAGGACGACATCGGCTCGGACGAGGAGGCCAAGCGGCAGTCGCTGCCGGTGGCGCTTGAATTCATCCGGACCACGGGCATCGACGTGTTCGCGCCCGCCATCGGCAACGCGCACGGCGTCTACCGCTCCGAGCCCAAGCTGGACGCGCAGCGGGTGTCCGACATCGTGGCCGCGGAGCCGATCCCCATCGCTTTGCACGGCGGCACGGGGATGACCGGTGCCCAGTTCGCCGACCTGATCGCGCGCGGCTGTGCCAAGGTGAACATCTCCACCGCGCTCAAGATCAGCTTCATGCAGGCCAGCCTGGCCTTCCTGCGCGATGCGGAGGAACGCGACAGCTGGGATCCGCCGTCGCTGTTCACCGCGGTCCGGTCCGCGGTCAAGGACATGGCCGCCGACCACATGCGTCGCTTCGGCAGCGTCGGCCGGGCCTGGTGAGCGCGGCCCCGGCCCCAGCGGCCCTCGTCCTCGACTGCGACGGGGTGCTGGCCGACACCGAGCGCTACGGCCATCTGCCCGCGTTCAACCGGGCGTTCGCCGAGTTCGGCCTGCCGGTCAAGTGGACTGTGACTGACTACGGCGGAAAGCTCCGCATCGGCGGCGGCAAGGAGCGGATGGCCAGCCTGCTCACGCCCGAATTCGTGGCCGCCGCCGGCCTGCCCGCCGACACCGCGGGCCAGCAGGAGGCCGTCGCCGCCTGGCACCGGCGTAAGACCGTCATCTACGCCGAACTTGTCGCGTCCGGAGCGGTTCCGCCCCGGCCCGGCGTCCACCGCCTGGTGGCCGAGGCGCTGGCCGCGGGCTGGCCGGTGGCCGTGGCCTCGACCTCGGCCGAGCCCTCGGTCCGGGCCACGCTCACCCGCGCCGTCGGCGCGGAGAATGCGGGCGAGGTCCGCGTGTTCGCCGGTGACATCGTCCCGCACAAGAAGCCTGCGCCCGACATCTACCTGCTGGTCCTGGACTCGCTCGGCCTGCCCGCGGATCGCGCGGTCGTGGTCGAGGACTCACGCAACGGGCTGCTGGCCGCCACCTCGGCTGGCCTGACCTGCATGATCACGGTCAACGACTACACCGCTGAGGAGGATTTCAGCGAGGCCGTCCTGGTCGTATCCTCGCTCGGCGACCCCGGCGGCGAGCGCACGGTGGTGCTGGCCAACCGCAGCCGGGCCGCGCCAGGGGACTGGATCACCCTGGCCGACCTCTCCCGCCTGCTTCCCGAAGGAGCGCCCATGCCCGCAGCAGACCTGGCCGACGTCGAGGTGGTGGTGCACACCATCGCCACGGTCGCGATCGACAACGAGAAGTACTTCGGTGACCTGGACGCCGTGGTGGGCGACGGCGACTTCGGCTATTCGATGGCGCGCGGATTCGAGCTCGTGCTGTCCGGCTGGGACGACTTCGACCGCACCGACATCGGCACCTTCCTCAAGAAGATCGCCGTCGTCATCACCAGCCGCATCGGCGGCACCTCCGGGCCACTGTGGGGGACCGCCTTCCTGCGCGCCGGCGCGACCGCCGGGACCGCGGACCGCCTGGAGCCCGCCCAGGTCATCACGATGCTGCGGGCCGCGATCGAGGGCATCAAGGCGCGCGGCAAATCAGACGTGGGGGACAAGACGCTGCTTGACGCGCTTGTCCCCGCGGTCGACGTGCTCGAGGAGCAGGCCGGCGCCGGTCACGACGCGCCCACTGCGTTGCGGGCGGCGGCGGTCATCGCGCGCGAGCGCGCCGAGGCGACGCGGTCGATGCAGGCCATGCGCGGCCGCGCCAGCTACACCGGCGAGCGCAGCATCGGCACCCTGGACGCGGGTGCCGTCGCGGTCGCGGTCATGTTGGAGGCGCTCGCCGACCAATGGGGCAAGCGCCAGGCTGAATCCTGAACCGGAGTCCCTGGAGGTCACCGCCATGAAGAAGTTCGTCAACGACCCCCGGCAGTTCGTGCCCGAGATGCTCAAGGGCATTGCCCTGGCCAACCCCGGCACCCTGCGGTACGTGCCCGAATACAACCTCATCATGCGGGCCGACGCGCCCAGCGACGAGAAGGTCTCGATCATCCAGGGTTCAGGGTCAGGACACGAGCCCGCTCACGTCATGGTCGTCGGCAAGGGCATGCTCGACGCCGCGTGCCCGGGCGACGTGTTCGCCGCGCCGCCCATGGACTACGTGCTTGAGACTAGCAAGCTGCTCGCCTCGCCCAAGGGCGTGCTGCACATCATCAACAACTACACCGGCGACCGGATGGCCTTCGAGATGGGCCAGGAGATGGCCGAGGCGGACGGGATCACGATCGGCACGCTGATCGTGGACGACGACGTGGCGGTGAAGGACTCGACCTACACGGTGGGGCGGCGCGGCGTGGCCGGGAACTTCTTCGTCATCAAGGCGGCCGGCGCCGCGTCCGAGCAGGGCGCCGGGCTCGACGAACTGCTGCGCATCGGCAACAAGGTCAACTCGGTGACCCGGACCATGGGGATGGCGCTGACCTCGTGCACGCCCCCGGCCAAGGGCTCCCCGCTGTTCGAGCTTGGCGACGACGAGATGGAAATGGGCGTCGGTATCCACGGCGAACCCGGGCGCCGCCGCGAGAAGCTGGCCAGCGCCAACGAGATCGTCGACGAGCTGCTCGAGGCGGTCGTGACCGATCTGCCCTTCGCCCGGGGTGACGACGTGGCCCTCATGATCAACGGACTCGGCGGCACGCCGATCAGCGAGCTTTACCTGCTCTACGGGTACGCCCATGAGCTGCTGGCCCAGCGCGGGATCAACGTGCGGCGGAACTACGTCGGCAACTACTGCACGTCCCTGGACATGGCGGGCGTGTCGATCACGCTGAGCCGCCTGGACGACGAGGTGGCCGGCCTGCTCGCCGCGCCGGCCGAGATCGCGATCCGGACGTTCTGAGGCCCGATCGCTGCCTGGGCGTCAGCGCATCAGCCGGTCGATGTAGTCGGCGCCGATCCCGGCGTTCTCGTAGTGGTCCCGGCACAGCTTGATGTAGTCGAACACGTCGAAGGTGCCGTTGGGCTCGCCGTTCTCGTCCAGCCAGATCAGCGGCCCGGTGACGTTGAAGGTCACCTTCATCGGCTCGGGCGAGTCGTACGCGACCAGCGTGTGCGACTCGCCCGGCGCCTCGTAGACCCAGTCGCCCGCGGTGGCCACCCAGTCGTGCTCCAGGTACCCCCACCTGCCGGAGATCGTGTACGCGAAGACCTGCTGCGGGTGGTAGTGCCGGTTCACCAGCCCTGCGCCGCGGCACATCAGCACATCGCACCACCGGTTCTGGCTCACCGAGATCCACAGCGGCCTGGTGCCGACGGTCTCCGACAGCGGCGCGTAGTAGCGTTCGTCGTCCGTGGCGACGTCAGGGATGTAGGCCTCGGGCAGCGCGCCAGGCCGGAACTTCTGCTCGATCGGCTTGAGATCCCGCCAGAACTCGCCGTCCGCCATGATTCCTCCTCGTTTGCACACATCACGCCAGCATCAGCGTCGCGCGGCCCGCGGGCGCGGGGCAAGCCCGGAATCGAATGCCGTGGCCGCAGCACAAGGTGTCACGGCCGGGAATGTCGCCCGGGACAATCCCGCTACTTGGCCGATCGAACGCCTTGCCCCGGGCCGCCCGGCGCAGGAGCCTGAGAACTGTGTCAGGGCACACCGACGTGCGAAGTCCCGAGGTCCCGGTCCCCGAGCCTGACCTTACGCCGGAGGCGATGATCAGCCGGGCCCGGGCGCTGATCCCGGCCATCCGCGACCAGCAGGACGAGGCCGAACAGCTCGGGCATCACACCGCCGAACTGGACAGGCAGTTCACCGCGGCCGGGTTCTACCGGATCCTGCAGCCGCGCCGGTTCGGCGGCTACGAGTTCGACCTGCCGACGTTCTGGCAGGCCATGCTGGCCGTCTCGGAAGGCGACCCGGGCACGGGCTGGGGCCTGACCCTGGGCTCGCACCACGCGCTCGTCGTCGGCGCCTGGTTCTCCGAAGAGGGCCAGCGGGAGATCTTCGGCCCGTCTGGCGACTTCCACTGCCCGCACCGGCCGCCGCCGATGGGCACCGCCGAACCCGCCGACGGCGGTTACGTGGTCAGCGGGACCTGGGACTACTGCTCAGGCATCTCCCACGCCACCCACTTCATGGGCAACGCGCTGGTCGCCGGCACGTCCGAGCGGATCGCGGTGATGATCCCGCGGGAGCAGGTCACGGTCCTCGACGACTGGGGCGCCGGGGCCACGCTCGGGATGAACTCGAGCGGCTCGAACAGCGTCAGGGCCGAGGCGGTGTTCGTGCCCGCGCATTGGACCGCGCCGGGCGACTGGACCCACGGGGCCGACC
>Ga0335075_10002228_pt1 | contig 31386 bp, 27 predicted proteins | sample Lox_Sample_24_FD_206723 | JGI IMG/M metagenome (GOLD analysis project Ga0335075, IMG submission 206723) | Soil microbial communities from Loxahatchee National Wildlife Refuge, Florida, United States - Lox_Sample_2.4 | ecosystem: Environmental > Terrestrial > Soil > Wetlands | place: USA...
TCACCTAGTCCGACGCCTGACGCAGCCAGGCCGCCGGCGATGCGACGGGCGCGCTGGTGCACCTCACCCCAGGTATGCCGGATCGGGGCGCTCGGCTCGCCGGTGACCATGCCCTTGCGACTGGTCATCGCGCTGGCATACATCGTCTCGGTGAATCTGCTCACAGCAGTCCCTTCGGCTCCGTCGCGACGGAGCCGCGAGAAGCCATGGTCAAATCGGTGGCACCGGGCGCGAAAATCCGCGCGCACCGATAGGGCAGGAGCCGGTGGGGTACGGCTGCGGAAGAGCAGGATCCCCTCTTGTACGTCCCACGTGGAGTCGGACGGACTGACTGTACACACCCGTCCGCGAACGAGCGGACAAGCGCGCCGACCACCACTGAACATCCGGACAAGGGACTCGCACCCAGCTCAGAAAGCACAGCCCTGAAACAGTCGGCTTGCGTCGGGACCGGGGCCCTTCGGCAGGGAAATCCGATCACTGCCGTGACGTGTCCGGAAGGCTGGGGGATCAACCGCGTCCGACGCTACCGCCCGGGCTGGCTAATCGCGAGCGATTGAGCGGACTTTGTGTCCAGACCGTGACGGCCGCGCCGCCGGCGACAAAGCCGTGACCCGGTGTTGTTCGTGTGACGCCTTCGAATTCCGGTGAGGTGGCGCAATATCTTTGCCGCCTTCTGCGCACGGTTTCGCGGCCTCACGGTCGATGAACGCGGCGCGCGGCGGTAACTCGTCCGAGAGTTGGCCCACGGGATTGACCGTGGCGCACGGCGAGTATCTGTCACGCGCGCGCCACGTTGTACAGGCGGCGAGTGGAGCGCTCCAACGAACACGACAGAGGAAATACCTTGGTTTGTACGGTGATTCGCCGGCGATCTAGCGCCCTAGCGGCCATTCTGGCTACGCCGGAAGCAAACCCAGCATCGACGGATGCCGTTTATGGTCTCGCCCCGACCACCACACGTTGCGCACCTTTTGACCGACCCGTGGTAGCGGCCGCTCTAGTCATCTCTCACAACACAGCCAAACGAAACATTAGGCCCCAAGCGGAATCTCGACTTCACAAACCGCCTAGTTCCTCGGCAGCGACGCTACGCGATGCCTAGATCGCGCCGCCGATCGGTGCACTCGCACCCCCGTTTGCCGACGGCACATAAGGCCGTTTGCGCAGCCCCGCAGCAAGTCTCACTACGATGACTGCTGCAACGCCATCGCGTTGCACATCGCACGTTCAGCACCGGCAGTGCGCACAATATAATCGGCGACGCGATACGTCTCCGTGGCCTGTTGTGCATCGGAGATAACCATTTTGGCGGCCCGCCGCAACACCATCAAGGCCAAAGTGCTCGTGGTCAGGCACGGCACAATTAATAACTTCGCACTCGCGTGCCGACCAACGAGCGCCATTACGTGTAGGTGTACGTCATGCGGCTCTGATTTGTTTATTGGATAGGCGAAACGTGTCGAATCAAGATTCGGGGTGCCCTCCGTCGACGGCCAGTTGAGGGTGATATCGGTGATGGCGCCCAGCGGTTGGCGCAGCGCTTCGATGAGATCAGCCAGCTCGCGTGCCAGGCACGCGTCTCGCGGCCACCAGGCACCATCAACGATCCCGCCGAACTGCGGAGCCAGACAAACGCGAACCGGACTGGCCAATCGCCGGCTGCGGTCGAGGCGAACGCGCGAATATAGGGTCGAGGAATCCATTAACGAATCCTTAAGGTCTGGTCCCCCCGAAGCGCGCGCCGCACGCGAGCGGGCACCCAACGAATCGGTTCGCACATTGACCTTGTTCGTGCGGATTCACGGTCGGATCGCCGCTGACAACGAATCGGTTCTGGTTTCGACGATACACCCGATGAACCGCCGAATATATCGCCCGCAATTGTCAACACGATCAATTGATGACCGGTCTCGCATGGGCGACCTATCAATCCCGGGCACCACGCATGCCGCTAGCCAACAGTCAGGGTCGGTGGAAAGCGATTGCTTACAACGGGTTTCGTGATTAGCGAGCACCCCGGCGAGGCCATAGATCGGGGGCGCACTCGGCCAACACCTTTGAGCCCGGTTAGCTGCGTGGCCGACATCGCTCTGCGAACGGCCAGGCGGAGTCTTGGTCAGACGGGTTGGCAGCCCCCGGGGCGGTGGGCATTTCGCGACCCACCCGCGCTGCTTCGCTGTCTAGGCGCAGGCGGTCGGACCTGGATCGTAGAGTCACACCTGTGACCGATACTTCCGACGACGAACTGGTGGGACTCTCCGAGTTCGCGCTGTTGCACGAAAACGCCGAGCAGGCCGGCATCCGGGGGCCTTTACCTGATGTGCGGCGCATCGATACGGCTGCTGTTAGCACGCTGCAGTGGGGTGAATCCTCGCCGCGGGTCATCTTCTTGCACGGCGGCGGGCAGAACGCGCACACCTGGGACACCGTGATTGTCGGTTTGGGGCAGCCGGCTTTGGCGGTGGACCTGCCCGGCCACGGGCATTCGGCTTGGCGCGAGGACGGCGACTATTCGCCGCAGCACAACGCCGCCGCGCTGGCACCGGTGCTGAACGAGCTCGCGCCGGATGCCGACCTCATCGTCGGGATGTCGCTGGGCGGGCTGACCGCGATCGGACTGGGCGCGCTCGCGCCGCATCTGGTACGTGAACTCGTCCTGGTCGACGTCACCCCGTCAGCGTTACGCAGGCACGCTGAGTTGACCGCCGAACAGCAAGGCACGGTCGCGCTGATGCACGGCGAGCGGGAATTTCCCAGTTTTGCGGCCATGCTGGAGTTGACCACTGCCGCGGCGCCACACCGCGACGGTAAATCTCTGCGCCGCGGCGTGTTTCACAATTCCCGCCGGCTCGATGACGGACGCTGGACTTGGCGCTACGACACCATCCGAGAATTCCCCGACTTCGACAGCCTGTGGGACGACCTCGCCGGATTGTCCGCGCCCATCACGCTGGTGCGCGGCGGAAACTCCGGCTTCGTCAGTGACGAGGACGCCGCCGAGCTCGGGCAACGCGCGCAGACGTTCCGCGGTGTGCACGTCGTGGAAAACTCCGGGCATTCCGTGCAAAGCGACCAGCCCCGCGCACTGATCGATATCCTGCGCGGCGTGCTCGACGGCAGCTGAGGCCCACCGCCTACTTTGGTTGCTATGAGTTCTCCTGGCCCGCGCATCGGTGTACAGCTTCAGCCGCAACATGCCCCGCATTACCAAAGCATCCGTGACGCGGTCCGCCGCTGCGAGGACATCGGTGTCGACGTCGCGTTCAACTGGGATCACTTCTTTCCGCTCTACGGCGATCCGAACGGCGCACACTTCGAATGCTGGACCATGCTTGCCGCCTGGGCCGAGCAGACCTCGCGCATCGAAATCGGCGCGCTGGTCACGTGCAATTCCTACCGCAACCCGGAGCTGCTCGCCGACATGGCCCGCACCGTCGACCACATCTCCGACGGGCGCCTGGTCTTGGGTATCGGCTCGGGCTGGAAACGCAAGGACTACGCCCAGTACGGCTACGAATTCGGCACCGCGGGAAGCCGACTCAACGATCTCGCGGCTGCCCTGCCGCGGATCAAGTCCCGGTTGAGCAAGCTCAATCCGGCGTGCACCCGCGACATCCCCCTGCTGATCGGCGGCGGAGGCGAGAAGAAGACCTTGCGCCTGGTCGCCGAGCATGCCGACATCTGGCACAGTTTCGCCGACGCAGCCGCCTATCCCGCCAAGTCTGCTGTGCTGGCCGACCACTGCACCGCCGTCGGGCGTGATCCGGCCAGCATTGAGCGATCCGCCGCGGTCGGCGGCGAGACCGGAGCTGCGGACGCGGAGGGGTTGATCACGCAGGCCGAGGCGCTGACCGACCTCGGTGTGGGCCTGCTGACTATCGGCGCCTCCGGCCCGGACTACGACCTGACCGGCGCGGAGACATTGTGCCGGTGGCGTGATCGCCGTTAGGCCCAAGTCGCCATCTCCGGCGTGAGAAACTTGCCCGCGGATTTGTCCGGCGGGGCGAAAGGCCTGAGAAAGACATGCCGAAGACATACGGGGCCAAAGAGAAGGACCAGGTCGTTGCCTTCATTCTCAACCAGGTGCTGACCGGCAAGCTGCGCACGGGTGACCGGGTGGACCGCAACGAAATCGCCAGGGAATTGGGCATCAGCCGGGTCCCCATTCAAGAAGCCATCGTTCAACTGGAGCACGACGGGTTGCTGTCCACTCGCTACCACCGGGGTGCGTTCGTCTCGCGGTTCGACGCAGACACCATCTCCGAGCACTACGAGTTGCACGGTGTACTCAACGGCATCGCATCGGCGCGTGCCGCCACCAACCCGACCCCGCGCATCCTGGGCCAGCTCGAGGACGTCATGCGCACGATGCGGGCCTCGAAGGAGCCGCGCACCTTCCAGCGCGCCACCCGCGTCTATCGGCGCGCGATCAACGACGAGTACGCGGGGCCGCGCCTGGATGCGAGTATCCGCGCCTCGCAAGGCCTCATCCCGCGCGCCTTCCTGCTCAGCTACCCGAGCATCGTCACCGAGATGCTGCCGTTCTACGAAGACGAGACGGCAGCCATCCGGCACCGTGACCCCGACGGCGCCCGGGCGGCGTGCAGCGGCTGCGCGGAACTGATGGCGGAGGTCATGGTGACCGAACTGGTCCGGCGCGGCGTGCTCGCCCCTTCGGACAAGCCCGCGGCGGTGTTCTGACCGGGCGGTACGTTCGCGGGTATGCGCCTCAACGCCGGAAAGCTGTTCGCGCTGGTCTCCACGATCCTGCTGACCTACAGCCTGGCTCCGGTTGCGCCGGCCGCGGCTGACACCAACTTGTGCAAGCCGTCCGGCGCGGACGGCGCGATCGCCCTGCCGAGGAAGCTGGCCACCGCGAACCGGCCCCAGGAGGACAAGTACACGACCGCCGACGTCGAGCCGTTGAGTTCGGTGAACGTCGACGCGCTGGGTCTGCGCACACCCCGAACGCTGACCGTCGGCACCGAGGCGGGGGGTCCCCCGACCAGCTGTCTGAACAGCGCGGGGCGCTACACCGGTTATGACAACGAGCTGCTGCGGGCGATCGCCGCCAAGCTGGGGTTACACGTCGTCTTCTCCGGCACCGAATTCTCCGGGCTGCTCGCCCAGGTTGCGACGCGGCGCTTCGACGTCGGCTCGTCGTCGATCATGGCCACCGAAGCCCGCCGGCGCACCGTCGGATTCACCAACGGTTACGACTTCGGTTACCTGTCGCTGATCGTGCCGTCGGGCTCGCCGATCGACAGCTTCGACGAACTTCGCCCCGGACAGCGGATCGGCGTCGTGCAGGGCACCGTCGAAGAGGCGTACGTCATCGACACGCTGCATATTGAGCCGGTGAAGTTCCCGGACTTCACCACCGTGTACACCAGCGTCAAGACCCATCAGATCGACGCGTGGGTGGCACCGGCCATGGAGGCGACCAACGTGATGCGGCCCGGCGACACCGCCTCCATCGCCGCCTATACGTTCGGCCTGGGCAACTTCGTGGCGTACGCGGTGGCCAAAGACAATCAGCCGCTGATCAACGCGCTGAACGCCGGGCTGGACGCCGTGATCGACGACGGCACCTGGGCGCAGCTGTACACCGACTGGGTCCCGCGGCCATTGCCGCGGGGATGGCACCCGGGATCGAAGTCGGCGTTGAGGCCGCACCTGCCGGATTTCGCGGCGATCGCCGAGCAGCATCACCGAGGGATCGACGAGGCCGCTCCGCCGAAGTCGACGCTGGCCCAGTTGCGGGACTCCTTCTTCGACTGGGACCTTTATCGACAGACCATCCCGGTGTTGCTGAAGACGGGGCTGCCCAACACGCTGATCTTGACGGTCAGCTCCGGTGTCATCGGCCTGACGATGGGCATTGTGCTGGCGGTTGCCGGTATATCGCACGCCCGTTGGCTTCGTTGGCCAGCCCGGGTCTACACCGACGTTTTCCGCGGCCTGCCCGAGGTGGTGATCATCTTGCTGATCGGGCTGGGCATCGGGCCGGTCGTGGGCGGGCTGACCAACAACAACCCCTATCCGCTCGGCATCGCCGCGCTCGGACTGACGGCGGCGGCGTACGTGGGCGAGATCTTCCGTTCCGGCATCCAAAGTGTCGAGTCCGGCCAGCTGGAAGCCGCCCGCGCGCTGGGGCTCAGCTACCGCGCCTCGATGGGGTTGGTGGTGATCCCGCAGGGGATCCGCCGGGTGCTGCCCGCGCTGGTCAACCAGTTCATCGCGCTGCTGAAGGGCTCGGCGCTGGTGTACTTCCTCGGGCTGATCGCCGGGCAACGCGAGCTGTTCCAGGTCGGCCGTGACTTCAACGCGCAGACCGGGAGCCTGTCACCGCTGGTGGCGGCAGGGATCTTCTACCTGTTGTTGACCATCCCGCTGACCCATCTGGTCAATCTCGTCGACAACCGGCTCCGCCGGGGCCGGGCTGCAACCGAGCCGGACAATCCGCTCGTCTCGACGACGCGCCAGGAGATGACGTGACCGACCGTGGTAGGCAGCTGACGTCAGTATCGTTGGCGGGCAGGGACATTCATCTTTCCTTCGGTCGAAATACCGTGCTGCGCGGTGTCGATATCGATGCGCCGGCCGGCAGCACGGTCGCGGTGATCGGTCCGTCGGGCTCCGGCAAGTCGACCCTGCTGCGGACGTTGAACCGACTGCACGAGCCTGACCGCGGCGACGTTCTGCTGGACGGCCGGTCGGTGCTGAACGACGATCCCAATCGACTGCGGCAGCGAATTGGCATGGTGTTCCAGCATTTCAACCTCTTCCCGCACCGCAGCGTGCTGGACAACGTCATGCTGGCGCCGCGCAAGCTCAAGCGTCTCTCGGCAGACGCGGCGCGCGAGCTGGCGCTGGCTCAGCTGGATCGAGTGGGCATGAAGCACAAGGCCGATAGCCGTCCGGCTGCGCTGTCGGGCGGGCAGCAGCAAAGAGTCGCGATCGCCCGCGCGCTGGCGATGGGGCCGCAAGTGATGCTCTTCGACGAAGCGACCTCGGCGCTGGATCCCGAATTGGTCAAGGGCATTTTGGCGCTGATCGCGGACTTGGGCGCCGAAGGCATGACAATGCTCGTGGTCACCCATGAAATGGGTTTTGCCAAGTCGACATCCGACACTGTCGTCTTCATGGACCATGGTCAGGTCGTGGAAACCGGGCCGCCGGACCAGATATTCGAGGCCGCCGAAACCGAGCGCTTGCAGCGCTTCCTGTCGCAAGTACTGTGACAGCAAACCGTTTTTTGGGTTTGCGAACAGCCGACAGGTTAGACTGACAAACTATGGCGGAACGCGAAGCCACGGTATCGGAGACCGAGCTGGCTGAGGGGCTTCACCGGACGCTGTCCAAACTGTTCTCGATCCTGCGCCGCGGTGACCCAAGCGCGGGCAAGGAAACTGCCGGGGACCTGACGCTGGCTCAGCTGTCAATCCTATTCACCTTGCTCGATCAGGGCCCGATCCGGATGACGGATCTCGCCGCACACGAACGGGTTCGAACACCCACCACCACCGTGGCAATCCGCAGGCTGGAGAAGATCGGCCTGGTGAAGCGCTCGCGCGACCCGTCGGACCTGCGCGCCGTGCTGGTCGACATCACCCCGCGGGGGTTAGCCGTGCACCGCGAATCGCTGACCAACCGGATTGCCGCGCTGGCGGCGCTGCTCAGCCATCTCAGCGAGCCCGACTTGGAGACCCTGACCAAGGCGCTCGCGCCGCTGGAGCGGCTCGCTGCCAGCGAGCCGGTAACCAGCCCGGCGGCCGCCGAAGCCGCCGGCGAACAGGCCTAGCAATCCAGCCCTGATCAGGCCCAACGCTGGCAGTCCCTAAGCTGGCTAGCATGCGGACCGCGCTTATCACCGGTGCTAGCCGGGGAATCGGCGCCGCCATCGCCACCGCGCTGGCGCCGACGCACACCCTGCTGCTGGCCGGACGGCCCTCGGCCGCGCTGCAGGCTACCGCGGAGCGCCTCGGCGCCACGACGCTGCCGCTCGACCTGACCGACACCGACGCGATCCCCGGCGCAACCGACGCGATCGGTGAGCTCGACGTGCTGGTGCACGACGCCGGGGTGTCGCTCCCGGGACGGGTCGCCGAGTCCACCGTCGACGAATGGCGCACCACCTTTGACGTCAATGTTATTGGCGCAGTTGCTCTTACACTGGCGCTGCTGCCGGCTCTGCGGCGCACATGCGGTCAGGTGGTGTTCAACTCCGGCGCAGGCCGTAACGCGTCGCTGGCGATGGCCTCGTATTCGGCAAGCAAGTTCGCACTGCGGGCATTCGCCGATTCGTTGCGCCAAAGCGAGTCATCGCTGCGGGTCACCACCGTCTACCCCGGTCGCACCGACACCGACATGCAGCGTGAACTCGTCGCCTCCGAAGGCGGCGAATACGACCCCGACCAGTTCCTGCGGCCGGACACCGTCGCCGAAGTGGTCGCCCACGCGGTGGCCACCCCGCCCGACGGTCACCTGCAGGAGATAGTGCTCCGCCCCCGCTAAGCGCACCCTAGACGACCAAGTTGACCAGCCGGCCGCCGACCACGATCACCTTCTTCGGGGTGGCGCCCGCCAGGAACGTCTGCACCTTTTCGTCGGCCAGCGCCGCGGCTTCCACCGCGTCGGCGGCTGCCGTAGCCGGCACCGTGATACGGCCGCGCACTTTGCCATTCACCTGCACCGGGTACTCGACGGTGTCCTCGACCAGGTAGTCGGGGTCGGCCACCGGGAACGGCCCGTGCGCGAGCGACGTCGGGTGGCCCAGCCGCTGCCACAACTCCTCGGCCAGGTGCGGCGCCAGCGGCGCCAGCATCAGCACCAGCGGCTCGACCGCCGCCCGCGGCACCGAGTCGCGGTGTTGCTTGGTGAGATGGTTGGTGTACTCGATCAGTTTGGCCGCCGCGGTGTTATTGCGCAGTCCCGCATAGTCTTCGGCGACACCGGCGATGGTGCGGTGCAGCAGCCGCAGCGTGTCGGTGTCGAGTTCGGCGTTGTCGACCACCCGGATATCGCCGGTCTGCTCGTCGACGACCAGCCGCCACACCCGCTGCAGGAAGCGGTGCGCGCCGACGACGTCCTTGGTGGCCCATGGGCGTGACGCCTCCAGCGGGCCCATCGACATCTCGTACACCCGCAGCGTGTCGGCGCCGTAGTCGTCGCACATTTCGTCCGGCGAGATCGAATTCTTCAGGCTCTTACCGATCTTGCCGAATTCTTGGAAGACTTCGATGTCCCCGTCCGGCCCGGGGTGGAAGAACCCGCCGTCGCGTTCGATGACGTCGGCGGCCGGAACGTAGGCGCCGCGAGCGTCGGTGTAGGCGAACGCTTGGATATAGCCCTGGTTGATCAGCCGTCGGTAGGGCTCGCGGGAACTGATGTGTCCCAAGTCGTAGAGCACCTTGTGCCAGAACCGCGCGTACAGCAGGTGCAGCACCGCGTGCTCGGCGCCGCCCACGTAAAGGTCGACGCCGCCCGGATCGTCGGGGCCGTGCTCGGCCGGCCGCGGACCCATCCAGTAGGCCTCGTTCTCCTTGGCGCAGAACCGTTCTGAGTTGTCTGGGTCGGTGTAGCGCAGCTCGTACCAGGAGCTACCGGCCCACTGCGGCATGACGTTGGTGTCGCGGGTGTATGGCTTCAGCCCGTCACCGAGGTCGAGCTCGACGTGTACCCATTCGGTCGCCTTGGCCAGCGGCGGCTCAGGAACGCTCTCGGCGTCGTCGGGGTCGAACAGCACCGGCGAGTAGTCCTGGACGTCGGGCAGTTCGACGGGCAACGCGGCCTCGTCCAGTGCATGCGCACGCCCGTCGCTGTCATAGACGATCGGGAAGGGCTCACCCCAATAGCGTTGCCGTGCGAAAAGCCAGTCGCGCAGCTTGTATTCGATGTGGGCCCGGCCACGACCGTCGGATTCTAACCGCGCGGTGATGACTTCCTTGGCGCCCGTCACATCCAGGCCGTCCAGGTAGCTCGAGTTGACCAGCACCCCGTCGCCGGTGTGGGCGGCCTGGGAAATATCGCCGCCGGCAATGACTTCGACGATCGGCAACCCGAACTCGTGGGCGAACTCCCAGTCGCGCTGATCGTGGCCCGGCACCGCCATGATCGCCCCGGTGCCGTATCCAGCGAGCACGTAGTCGGCGATGAAGATCGGCACCTGCTGGCCGTTGGCCGGGTTGGTCGCATAACTGCCCAGGAAGACACCGGTCTTGGTTTTGTTCTCCTGGCGCTCCAGGTCGGATTTCGCGGCAATGGCCTTCCGGTAGGCGGCGACGGCCTCGGCCGGGGTGGCGCCGTCGAAGGTCCAGTGCGGGTCTACATCGTCAGGCCACGCGGCCGCGGTCAGCCGGTCGACCAGGTCGTGCTCGGGGGCCAGCACCAGATAGGTGGCGCCGAAAAGCGTGTCCGGCCGGGTGGTGAACACCTCCAGGTCGACCGCCTCGCCGTCGGTGGTGTTGGCGGAGAACAGGGCGGCGGCGCCGGTGGAGCGGCCGATCCAGTTGCGCTGCATGGTCTTGACCTTCTCCGGCCAGTCCAGCACGTCGAGGTCGTCGAGTAGCCGGTCGGAGTAGGCGGTGATCCGCATCATCCACTGCCGCAGTCGCTTCCGGAACACCGGGAAGTTCCCCCGGTCGCTGCGGCCGTCGGCGGTGACCTCCTCGTTGGCCAGCACGGTGCCCAGCCCCGGACACCAGTTCACCATCGAATCGGCCCGGTAGACCAGGCGGTGCGCGTCGATCACGTCGGCGCGTTCGCCCGCCGACAACTTCGCCCATTCTCGGCTGTCGTCCAATTGCCGTGAACCGGAATCGAATTCGGCAACCAGGTCGGTTATCGGCCGGGCCCTGTTGGTTGCGGTATCGAACCACGCGTTGTAGATCTGCAGGAAGATCCACTGCGTCCACTTGTAGAACTCGACGTCGGTGGTGGAAAAGCTTCGCCGGTTGTCGTGGCCGAAGCCCAGCCGGCCCAGTTGGCGGCGGAAGTTGACGATGTTGGCCTCGGTCCGGGTGCGTGGGTGGGTGCCGGTCTGCACCGCGTACTGCTCGGCGGGCAGACCAAAAGCGTCGAAGCCCAACGCGTGCAGCACATTACGGCCGATCATCCGGAAGTAGCGGGCGTAGACGTCGGTGGCGATGTAGCCCAGCGGGTGGCCGACGTGCAGGCCCTCTCCGGACGGATACGGGAACATGTCCTGGACGAACATCTTGTCGTCGGGGACAGTTGAGCCGTCCGTCGGTGCCAGCGACCCGACCGGGTTGGGCACGTTGAAGGTCCCCGCCGCGTTCCAGTTGTCCTGCCAGGCCCGTTCGATGCGCCCGGCCAGCTCCGCGGTGTATCGATACCGCGGCGCGTCGGCTGCGGGGTCAGCGGCCTGGGCAGGCGGGCCGCCACCTCGAGCGGGGTCCGTCGCGGCCGTTGGGGAGTCGGTCACGTCCAACAGGTTATAAGGGCGGCGGTGACGGGCCTGCGGCCACACGTTTGTCTCGGTTGCGTTGCGGACCGGTCAGGGGTTTATCCCAGGTCTATTCCAACCCTATTGAGGTCCTGGTAGCTGCGAGGAGTCCGTGGTTACAGTCCGACTCATGCTTTAGCCGCCAAGGGATGCGAATGGACGCCAAGGGCTTAGAAAGGACCGACTCTCATGATGCACATTGCCCGTAGCTGGCGGGTTACGGTCGCGGGTCTAGCGGTTGGCGTCGTGGGTGTGCTGGGCCTTGCCTGCCCCGCCGCGTCGGCAGATCCGGTGCTTCCGCCCCGACCCAATCCCGCTCCGGTCCCCGCCCCGGCCCTGCTGCCGCAAGCCGTCGCGGGCATGCCCGGCGCCGTCGGCAACCCCATTCCGGGCACGGCGGTCGCTGCGCCCGCGATGCCCGTGCCCGTCTCGCCGCCGCTCGCCCCCGCAGCAGCCGCTGCAGCCCCGCCGCCGGCGCCGACACTCGTTCCGGCCCAATCCGGGACGTTGCGTGACTACTTCGGCAGCAAGGGCCTCCAGATGGAGCCGCAAAAGGCGCAGAACTTCAAGGCGCTCGACTTCAATTTGCCGATGCCGCCCGGCTGGACGCAGGTGCCCGATCCCAATGTTCCCGATGCGTTCCTGGTCACCGCCAACCGGCACAGCAGCAGCTTCTACACCTCCAACACCCAGCTGGTGGTGTACCGGCTGGTTGGCGATTTCGATCCCAAGGAGGCCATCACTCACGGCTTTATCGACAGCGCGCAACTACCCGCCTGGCGAAGCACCAACGCATCGCTGACCGATTTTTACGGTTCCCCGTCGTCGATCATCGAGGGCACTTACCGCGAAAACAACATGACGCTCAACACCTCGCGGCGCCACGTCATCGTCACCTCCGGACCGGACAAGTACCTGGTGTCGCTGGCGGTCACCACCGATGCCGCCACGGCGGTCGCCGAGGCGCCGGCCACCGATGCGATCGTCAACGGGTTCCGGGTCGGCCCGCCCGGGTCCATCCCACCGCCCGCCCCGCCACAGGGGCCCGCGGCGCCGGCGCCGGTCGCAGCACCCCCGCCCGCGGCTCCTCCCGCGGCGGCACTCTCGCACTAGTAACCGGGCGCTGCGGCGCCTCGGGGGGCCTCGTATTGTGGCCCCATGCTCATCGCCGGAGTGCTGTGCGTGTGCGCGGCGGTTGTCATGGCCGCGCGCGGATTGTGGTCGCTGTCGCGGTCGGTTGCCCCCGACACCGCGCGGGTGGTGATGCGCACCGTAGCTCCCCCGCAACTGGCGGCCGCGGTCATGCTGGCGGCCGGCGGCGCGGTGGCGATCGCCGCGCCGCGGGACGCCTCGCTGCCAGTCGTCGGGGTGTGCGTCGGGGTGTGCATCGTGGGCGCCGTCGGCACCGTGGCCGCCGGTTCCTGGCAGAGCGCGCGCTACGCGCTGCGCCGCGAGGCGGCCGCGGCCGGTTGCGATGGCGCGTGCGCGACCTGCACCCTGGCTTGCCGTTGAGCGTTGCGGCGCCGCCCGCATGGACGCCACCGCGATTCGCGACATCGTGCTGCAGCTGCTGTCGCCGGCGGTGCTGCTATTCACCTGGCTGATCGGTCAATTGACCGGGCTGGACCGCGGCGACGGGATCGTGCTGCTGTTCTGCGGCTCGAAAAAGAGCCTGGCATCAGGTCTTCCGACGGCGCTGGTGTTCTTCCCGCCCGCTACTGTCCGGGTGATCATGTTGCCGCTGATGATTTTTCACCAAATACAGCTGGTGGTGTGCTCGGTGATGCCAGCAGACTGTCCCGCGCTCAGGCGCCGGTTTAGTTGCGGCTGATGTCGATCGGATGGGTGGCCAGCAGCGAAAGCGGTAGCGGCTGGCGCCGCAGCACCCGTCCCCACAGATCCACCCGCGGCGGAACCAAAACGTCAGATGGCAACGCCGACAGCACAATCCAGTCGTCACGCTCGATCTCACCCTCGAGCTGACCGATCGTCCAGCCGGAGTACCCCGCGAAGATTCGGACCCCCTCCACCAGCGGGGCGATCGAGTCGGGGTCGGCGTCCAGGTCGACCATCACCATCCGGCCCGCTACGTGTCGCATCCCGGGCACGCTGTCCGGCTCGGCGCCCACCCGCAGCACGGACAGGCAAAGTGCGGCGTCACGCTTGACCGGCCCCCCGATGAACATCGTCTTCGGTTTCGCCGTCAGCTTGGCCCACTGTGGCAACACGTTGTAGACCGCGGTTTCGCTGGGCCGGTTGAGCACCACGCCCAGGGTGCCACCGTCGTTGTGCTCGACGATGTAGATCACGCTGCGGCGAAACGTCGGCTCGAGCAGATCCGTGTTGGCCAGAAGCAAAGTCCCCGCTCGCACACGCTGCGCGGCGGGGGCAATGAAGTCCTCCGGGTCCTCGGGCTGCGCCACGACTCCATCATGGCATCCAGGTGGGGCCGCTGTCGTGAACAAGCAGCTCGCTCAGCGATATTTGTACTGTTGTTAACAGGGCCCTTAGGGCCCGGAAGTAGGTTCAGTGACTCACACGCGCGCACCTGTCGCTGTCTGGCGCTCGGTGCGCAGCTTGCCGGACTTCTGGCGAATGCTGGAATTGCGTACCGCAAGCCAGTTCGGCGACGGCCTTTTTCAGGCCGGTCTGGCCGGGGCACTGCTGTTCAATCCCGAGCGGGCCGCGCGCCCGATGGCGGTCGCCGGTGCATTCGCGGTGCTGTTCTTGCCGTACTCGTTGTTGGGTCCGTTCGCCGGCGCGTTGATGGACCGCTGGGATCGTCGGCTGGTGCTGGTGGGCGCCAACCTGGGCCGGCTGGTATCGGTGGCCCTGGTCGGCGTCTGTCTGGCCGTCGGCGCCGGCAACGTGCTGGTGCTGTGCGGCGCGCTGATCGTCAACGGGCTGGCCAGATTCGTCTCCTCGGGCCTGTCCGCCGCGCTGCCGCATGTGGTGCCCCGCGAGCAGGTCGTCACGATGAACTCGATCGCGTCGGCAACCGGCGCGATCGCGGCATTCATCGGCGCCAACTTCATGCTGATACCCCGCAGCCTGTTGGGTTCCGGCGACCACGGGGCCGCCTCGACCATCTTGCTGGTCACTGTCCCGATGCTGATTGCGCTGTTGTTGTCGCTGCGGTTCGGCGCCCACGTGCTGGGACCCGACGACACCCGGCGGGCGATTCACGGGTCGGTCGTCTACGCGGTGATCACCGGTTGGCTGCACGGCATCCGCACGGTGCGGCAGCGTCCCACCGTCGCCGCCACCCTGTCCGGGCTCGCGGCGCACCGAATGGTATTCGGCGTCAACACACTGGTGGTGCTGCTGCTGGTGCGCGGTGGCGGTGCCGCATCTGCCGGTGCGTTGGGCGGTGCAATGTTATTCCTGGCCGCGACCGGGACCGGCTCCTTGCTGGCCAATGTGGTGACCCCTCTCGCGGTGCGCCGCTGGGGCCGCTACGCCACCGCCAACGGGGCCCTGGCGCTTGCCGCCACCATCCAGATCGCCGGGGCCGGCCTGAAACCGGGGGTGATGGTGGTGTGCGGATTCTTCTTGGGCGCCGCCGGCCAGGTACTCAAGCTCTGCGCCGACACCGCGATTCAGGTCGATGTCGACGACGCCCTGCGCGGACACGTGTTCGCCGTCCAGGATTCGCTGTTCTGGGTGGCGTTCATCAGCGCGATCACGACGGCCGCGGCCGTCATCCCGAATGACGGCCACTCCCCCGTGCTGGTGGTGGCCGGGACCCTGCTGTATCTGTGCGGACTCGCCGCGCACAGCATCGTCGGCCGTCGTTAAGGTACTTGGGGTGGCCGCTGTGCAACAGATCGTGGCCGACCTGCGCGCCGAAAGCGACGAGCTGGATGCGCTGGTCGCGCCGCTCGCCGAGGGCCAATGGGCGATGCCGACGCCCGCCGAAGGATGGACGATTGCCCACCAGATCGGACACCTGCTGTGGACCGACCGCGGTTCGCTGACGGCGATCACCGACGAGGCGGCGTTCGCCGGACTCCTGCAAACCGCCGCGGCCGACCCCATCGGCTTCGTCGAGGCGGGCGCCGACGAACTTGCCGCCACCCCGCCGGCCGAGTTGCTCGCCGATTGGCGGCTCACCCGCACGCGCCTGCACGACGCGCTGCTGACCGTTCCCGACGGCCGCAAACTGCCCTGGTTCGGGCCGCCGATGAGCGCCGCGTCGATGGCTACGGCGCGACTGATGGAGACGTGGGCGCACGGACTCGACGTCGCCGACACCCTGGGCGTCACCCGCGCGCCGACGGTGCGGCTGCGTTCCATCGCCCACATCGGGGTGCGCACCCGCGACTACGCCTTCGCCGTCCACGGGCTGCCCGCGCCCACCGAGCCGTTTCTCGTCGAGCTGCGCGCCCCCGACGGCAGCACCTGGTCGTGGGGCCCGGCCGACGCGGCACAACGGGTCACCGGCGGTGCCGAGGACTTCTGCTTCCTGGTCACCCAGCGGCGTGCGTTACGTGATCTCGACGTGACGGCAGAGGGTGACGACGCGCGGCGGTGGCTGCAGATCGCCCAGGCGTTCGCCGGCCCGCCGGGTCCCGGGCGATGAGCGCGCGCCAGCACGCGAAGAGAGACGGGACCCATCAACCGAAGCGCCGGTCGAAATGACTGACGCCAACCCGATCCTGCCGCGGGAGCTGACCGAAGGGCTTTCCGACGAAGTCCGCAACGCCCCGCCGCCGCCCACGCCGATACTGGCCGAGCCGTACGCGCTTCGTCTCGTCGATCCGGACGCCGACGCCGACAGGATCGCCGGGTGGATGAACATGCCGCATCTGGCCGAAACGTGGGAGTCGGCGTGGCCGGCGGCGCGGTGGCACACATACCTGCGCGCCCAGCTCGACGGCAACTATTCTCGACCGTTCGTCGGCAGCATGCACGGCCAGGACGGCGGCTACGTTGAAATATACAGAGCGGCAAAGGATTCCATCGCCACCCGATATCAGGCTGATCCCTACGATATCGGGTTGCACGCGGCCATCGCCGAATTGACGATCGTCAACAAGGGGCTTGGCCCGTTTCTGTTGCCGCGCATCGTCGCCAGCATCTTCGAGCTCGAACCGCGTTGTCGCCGTATCCTGTTCGACCCCGACCACCGCAACAGAGCGGCGCGGCGGTTGTGCGAGTTCACCGGCTGCACATTTCTCGGTGAGCACGACATGAGCAATCGCCGGATGGCGCTCTACGCGTTGCCCCGGCCATCGACCAACTCGGCGTAGCCGTCGTAGTACAGCACCGCCGCGCGAACACGTCGTCGAGCAGCGCGCGGTATTCGTCAATGCCCATGCGGGGCCGTCAGGTTGCGCTTCACCTCGAGGCGCCGCAGCTTGCCCGACGACGTGCGGGGCAGCGACCCGGGCGCGACGAACACCACCTCGGATGGCACGACGCCGCATGCCGACGCCACCCGGGCCACCAGTTCACTGCGCGCCCCGGACTCGTCGGGCCCGCGGAACTCCGCGGTGATCACCAGGCCCTGCCGCATAGCTCCTTCATCGGTGCCAACCGCGACCACCGCGCCCTCTCGGACGCCCCGGACTTCGGCGGCGACGCCTTCGATCTCGGTGGGGAAGATGTTGCGGCCGGCGATCGTGATGATCTCCTTCGCCCGTCCGCACACCACTAGGCCACCGTCGGTAAAGTAGCCTAAATCGCCTGTCTTGAACCAGCTTTCGGGCTCTCGGGCAGGCTCTCCGACGTACCCCGACATCATCGACGCGCCGCGGATCTCGATCTCGCCGACCTCGCGGTCGATGACCTCTGCGGACTGCTCGTGGACCGGCCCGATCCGCACCTGCATGCCGGGGATTGCTTCGCCGAGAATTGCGTGGCGGCGCATCGGTTCGCGCACGTCGCCCGTCGCGGGCCGGACTTCGTCGTAGCGCAGGCCGGTGCCCGCGCGTGGAGTTGTGACCGCGCAGGTGGCTTCGGCGAGGCCGTACGACGGGGCGGCCGCCCGCGCGTCGAAACCGAACTTGGCGAGCTCGGTCGCAAACCGCTGCATCCCAGCGCAATCGACCGGTTCTCCGCCGTTGATCGCCACCCGCACCCGGCCCAGGTCGACCTCGGCGACCCGGCGGGCGTATTTGCCGATCAGGTGGTAGGCGGTGTTCGGGGCAGCGGTCAGCGTCGCACCGCTGTCGTTCAGCCAGGTCAGCCAACGAAACGGCGACGCGGCGAACGCCGCCGTCGGCGCCAGCCACATCGGGGCGCCGGCCAGCGCCGCGCTGAACAAAAACGTCAGCCCCATGTCGTGGTAGAGCGGCAACCAGCTACACCCCCGGTCGCCGGCGGCGGCCTTCACCCCGAACGCCGCGAGCAGGCCGTTCAGGTTGCTCAGCACTGCCGCCGGGGACAGTCGCGCGGTCCGCGGGATGCCGGTGGACCCGGCGGTGCCTTGCAGTACCGCCGCCGTGTCGGCGGCCCCCGCGACCGGCGTCAGGCTGGCCGAGCGCTGGCGCTGCGCAGCGGTGCCGACGTCGAGCACCGGCAGCGGGCCTGCTGCCGATCGCAGCAGCTCCAACGCGGGTCCGTGGCTGAAAACGATGCGCACCCCGATCCCGGTGAACCGGGTCAGCGTGGATTGCGCCCAGCGTTGCGGGTCGGCACCGCGGACCGGGCCGGGCAGGATCGACACGCTCTGGCCGGCCAGCCACCCGCCCTGAATGGCGGCGACGAAATCGGCGGTCGGCTCGCCGACCAGCCCGACGGCGCCCGGTTGCGCTTGAGCGAGGACGCGGGCGGCGACGCTTTCGGCGCGGGCCTGCACTTCCGGCCACGGATGGCGGATCCAGCTTTCGGTGTCCCGGTCGAAGACCACCAGGTCGTGAGCCGACCCGTTCATCGCCGTGGCCAGCGCGGCCGCCAACACGGTCACGGAGCGACCGCAACCTTCGCCCGGATGACGCGCTCCAGGTCGCCGACGGTGTCGCAGGTCAGCAACTCTTGCTCGTTGATCACCACCCCGAGCTTGTCCTCGATCGCCACCATGCCCACCGCAAAGGCCACCGAGTCCAGCCCGACGTCATCCACCAGGCGGGACTCCCCGGTCACTCGGCTGATGTCGACGTTGAGGTCGTCGCGCAATATCTCCTCAAGCGCACTGCTCACCTCGTCGGAAGGTGAGTGCTCCACGTTCATGGGGCGTCACAGTACCGGCCGGGTGCGCTGAAAGGGTGCCTACGGTTTGGGCTGCAGCGCGCTGGCCGCTTCGGCGGTGCCGTCGCTGTCGGCGTCGGTCAGCTTGACGTCCCACCGCCCGTCGCCGTCGGTGTCGACGTAACCTGTCACGCCGTTGTCGCCGGTGCAGATCACGCGGTCGGCCAGCCCGTCGCCGTCGCTGTCCAGCAGCCGGTCGTCGGTTCGGCCGTCGCCATCGAAATCCACCAGCGGGCCGCCGGTGTGCTCGACCCCGTCGAGACCCAGCCAGCGCAGTTGCCGGGCTTGCGACGGCCGCGCGGCTGAGTCCGAAGCCACCGACCAGGTCCCCGAACCGTCGTCGGTGAAGTAGCTTTCCGCGGTGCCGTCATTGTCGAGATCCAGCACGGCGTGGTCGGCGATGCCGTCGCCGTCGAGGTCGGCCAGCGCGTCGTCGGCCAGCCCGTCACCGTCGAAATCCAGCCCGACCGCATCCAGCCGGCCGTCCCCGTCCAGGTCGAGATCCGGACCGCGCTCCCAGATCGTGGCCGTGCCGTCGCCGTCGCCCAAGCAGTACTCCATGCCAAGTGGGACGTCCGCGAGCGACTACTGGTTCCCGCGGGACTCCCACCAGGCCATCAGCTCGGCCGTCGCCTCATCCCGGGTCAGCGGCCCCCGGTCCAACCGCAATTCCTTGAGGTAGTTCCACGCCTCCCCCACCTGCGGACCCGGCGGGATGCCCAGCAATTCCATGATCTCGTTGCCGTCCAGATCGGGCCGGACCCGCTGCAGGTCCTCCTTGGCGGCCAGTTCGGCGATGCGCGCCTCGAGATTGTCGTAGTTGGTCTGCAGCCGGGCGGCCCGTCGCCGGTTGCGGGTGGTGCAGTCCGCCCGCACCAGCTTGTGCAGCCGCGGCAACAACGGTCCGGCGTCGGTGACATAGCGGCGTACCGCCGAATCGGTCCACCTGCCCTCGCCGTAACCGTGGAAGCGCAGATGCAGATACACCAGCTGCGATACGTCGTCGACCATCTGTTTGGAATATTTCAACGCCCGCAACCGCTTTCGCGTCATCTTGGCGCCGACCACCTCGTGGTGGTGGAAGCTGACTCCGCCGTCGGGCTCATGCTTGCGGGTGGCGGGTTTGCCGATGTCGTGCATCAGCGCCGCCCAGCGCAGAACCAGGTCGGGCCCGCCGTCTGGAAGGGGGTCTTCCAGAGCGATCGCCTGGCGCAACACCGTCAGCGAATGCTGGTAGACGTCTTTGTGCTGGTGGTGCTCGTCGATCGCCATCTGCATGCCGCCGACCTCGGGTAGCACCACATCACCCATCCCGGTCTGCACCATCAGCTCGATGCCGGCGGCCGGGTCGTTGCCCAGCAGCAGCTTGTCCAGCTCTGCCGCCACCCGTTCGGCGGTGATCCGGCCCAGCTCCGGCGCCATCTCCTCGATGGCCGCCCGCACCCGCGGGGCGACGGCGAAGCGCAGTTGCGCGACGAACCGCGCGGCGCGCAGCATCCGCAGCGGGTCGTCGCCGAACGACTCCGACGGGGCCGCCGGGGTATCCAGCACTCCGGCACGCAGCGCGGCCAAACCGCCCAGCGGGTCGACGAATTCGCCCGCCCCGGCGGCTGTTACGCGCACCGCCATCGCGTTCACGGTGAAATCGCGGCGCACCAGATCGTCGTCCAACGAATCGCCGAACCGGACCTCCGGGTTGCGCGACACCCGGTCGTAACGGTCGGCGCGGAAGGTGGTGATCTCCAGCCGGTGCTCATCCTTGCCGACGCCGACGGTGCCGAACTCGATACCGGTGTCCCACAACGCATCTGCCCACGGGCGGAGCAACCTCTGCACCTGCTCGGGTCGGGCGTCGGTGGTGAAGTCCAGATCGGGGCTGAGCCGGTCCAGCAGCGCGTCGCGCACCGAGCCGCCGACCAGGTACAGCTCGTGGCCCGCGCGAGCGAACACCGAGCCGAGGTCGCGCAGCACCTCGGCATGCCGATTCAAGGCAACCGCGGCTGCGGTGAGCAGCTCCGCATCGTCGGTGGTTTCCGGCACGTGGAGAGAGTAGTCCGGACGGCTTAATCTGCGGTCGGGCAGCACGTGACCGGCGAGTGCGACAGGGAGCGTCTTAGCACGCCAGCTACTATCGCTTGGGTGTCGGAAGGGGAAAAAGCGCAACCACGTCGGCGCCGGGGGAGGCGCCGTGGTCGCCGCAGCGCCGGGTCCGCGCAGAGCCACACCGACAGTGGGGCGATCGACGGCGGCACCCCCGCCGGTGGGGATAAGTCGGCCCGGCCCCGTTCCGCACGACGCCGCCCCGAGCGGCTGCGCACCGTGCATGAAACATCGGCCGGTGGATTGGTCATCGACAACATCGACAGGCCGCGGGACGAGCAGGTTGCGGTGCTCATCGGCCGCGTCGACCGGCGCGGTCGGATGCTGTGGTCGCTGCCCAAAGGCCACATCGAGCTCGGTGAGACGGCCGAGCAGACCGCGATCCGCGAAGTCGCCGAGGAGACCGGAATCCAGGGCAGCGTGCTGGCGGCGCTGGGCCGGATCGACTACTGGTTCGTCACCGACGGGCGTCGGGTGCATAAGACCGTGCACCATTATTTAATGCGCTGCGCGGGTGGAGAGTTGTCCGACGACGACGTCGAGGTCGCCGAAGTGGCCTGGGTGCCGATCCCCGAGCTGCCCTCCCGGCTGGCCTACGCCGACGAACGCAAGCTGGCCGAGGTGGCCGACGAGCTCATCGACAAGTTGCAGACCGACGGCCCGGCCGCGCTGCCGCCGCTGCCGCCCACCTCGCCGCGGCGGCGGCCACAGACGCATTCGCGTACCCGAAACCGTCGGCCCGACGAGTCGGTGCGCGGCCGGAAGAACGGTCGCGGTCCCGGGCCGTAGGGCCATCGCAGCCGACGACGATGCAGAACGAAGCAATGAAGTGCGGGCGCCACCCGCTTGCGGTGGCGAGCGGGTGGGCCGCCCTGTGGCGCCTGGCCGTGGTGGTCGGCATCCTGACGGGCTTCAGCGGCGTGTTCGCGCTACCCGCCGTCGCGCCGCGCGCCGCCGCGGGCGAGCCGGGTGCCACCTCGTTCGTCCAGGTCCGGATCGATCAGGTGACCCCGCAGACGGTCACCACGACCAGCGAGCCCGTCGTCACCGTCACCGGAACCGTGACGAACGTCGGCGACCGCCCGGTGCGCGACGTCATGGTCCGCCTCGAGCACGCCGCCGCGGTGGGCACCTCGGCGGGGCTGCGCACCAACCTTGACGGCGATACCGACCAATACGAGCCGGTTGGCGACTTCCTGACGGTCTCCGGTGAGTTGCAGCGCGGCCAAAAAGTTGGCTTCTCGCTGTCCGCCCCGCTCCGCTCATTGACCAAACCGTCGCTGGCGGTCGGCAAGCCCGGCGTCTACCCGTTGCTGGTCAACGCCAACGGAACACCCGACTACGGCGAACCCGCACGACTCGACAACGCCCGGTTCCTGCTGCCGGTGGTCGGCGTACCACCGGATCCGCTGGACAGCTCGGGCGGCGCGATGAGCGGCGCGGGCGCTGGAGTAGCGCCCGACACTTCCAAACCCGTGCCGATCACCATGCTGTGGCCGCTGGCCGACCGGCCCCGGCTGGCACCCGGCGTACCGGGCGGCACGATTCCGGTGCGGTTGATGGACGACGAGCTGGCGACGTCGCTGGCCGCCGGCGGTCGACTCGACGTGCTGCTGGCCGCCGCCGAGTTCGCCACCAGCCGCGACGTCGACCCCGACGGCGCGGTCGGCCGCTCGATGTGCCTGGCCGTCGACCCGGACCTGCTGGTCACCGTCAACGCGATGACCGCCGGATATGTCGTATCCGGCGCAGCCGGGCAGCCGGGGACGCCGCCGCACCCGGGAACCGGGCAGGCCGCGGCGGTGAGCTGGTTAAACCGGTTACGCGCCCTGACGCACCGGATGTGTGTGGCCCCACTGCCCTACGCCCAGGCCGACCTCGACGCTGTGCAGCGGGTCGGCGATCCCGGGCTCAGCGCGATCGCCACCGGATCCACCGCCGACATCGTCGACCAAATCCTGGGCGTCACAACGGTCCGCGGCGCCACCCTCATCCCCGATGGCTCGCTGACCCGTCGAACCGTGGACCTGTTGAGCGCCAACGGCAACACCGTGGTGGTCGCCGCCGCCGAGTCGGCCGCCGAAGACTCCCCCAACGCCGCGTCGGCGCCGGTAACCACCGCCCCGCGGCGGTTGTCGGCGCAGGTCGTGATCGCGCCGTTCGACCCTGCCGTCGGCGCTGCCTTCGCGGCGGCCGGCTCTGATCCGATGGCGCCGTGTTATCTGAACGCCGCGCTCGCGGTCCGGCTTCAGCACGACTCTGACGTCGCCCGCCGTCAGGACGCGCTCGGCTCGATGCTGTGGCGAACGTTGCAGCCCAGCATCGAGCCGCGCGCCGAGATCCTGCTGCCGCCCACCAACTGGAAACTGAGGGCCGAGGACGCGGGCGCCATCCTGACTACGTTGGCCACCGCGATCCGCTCCGGCCTGGCGGTGCCACGGCCGCTGCCGGCGCTGATCGCCGACGCCTCAGCGGCTCGGCCGGTCACCGGGACACCCCAAGTCCCCGGTGCCGACGCAGGCGAACGCGGCCGGTTCGATAACGGCGTCATCGCCTCAATCGCTGACCAGCTGGGCCGGCTGAGGGAGTTGACCGCCGCGTTGATGACCGATCCTCGCAGCGGGCTGACCGGTGTCAGCTACACCGCCCCGCTGCGCGAGGACATGCTGCGCGCTGTCAGCCAGGCCGACCGGCCCGACACCCGCAACGGGCTGGCGCAATGGCGGCTGGGGATGGTCGGCAATGCAATCGATGACTTGTTCGGTGCGGTCATCATCGTCAAGCCGGCCGGGTCATACACGCTGGCGACCGAACACAGCCCGCTTCCGCTGGCCTTGCACAACGGGCTGGCCGTGCCGATCCGGGTCCGGCTGCACGTCGAGGCCCCGCCCGGTATGCGGGTGACCGATCTCGGCGAAATCGAGCTACCGCCGGGATACCTGCCGCTGCGGGTCCCGATCGAAGTGAACTTCACCCAGCGCGTCGCCATCGACGTCACGTTGCACACCCCGGCCGGTGTGCCGCTGGGCGAGCCGGTGCGGCTGTCGGTGCACTCCAACGCCTACGGCAAGGTGCTGTTCCTGATCACGCTGAGCGCAGCGGCGGTGCTGGTAGCGCTCGCCGGGCGGCGGCTGTGGCACCGGTTCCGCGGCCAGCCGGACCCCGCCGACCTCGACCGACCTGACCCCGCCGACGCTCCGCGCGCAGGCAAAGACCCGCAGCCGGACCAGCCCGTCGACGAAGAGCACAGCATATGAGTACCGCCGGCCGGCCCGTACCGCCGCCGGTCCAGCCCCCTGCACGGTCATCCGGCCCGCGCCGGCGCCGGCCACACCGGCCGGGACCGCCCACCGGACCACTGCCGCCGACCGGGCTGGTGTCGTCGCAGGGCAGCACGCCGCCGACCCGTCCTGAGCTGTCCGACGCGGCGCTGGTGTCGCGGTCGTGGGCAATGGCGTTCGCGACCCTGGTTAGCAGGATCACCGGTTTTGCCCGGATCGTGATCCTGGCCGCGATCCTGGGTGCGGCGCTGTCCAGCGCGTTCTCGGTGGCCAACCAGCTGCCGAACCTGGTCGCCGCGCTGGTGCTGGAGGCGACGTTCACCGCGATCTTCGTGCCGGTGCTGGCACGCGCCGAGAAAGACGACGCCGATGGCGGCGCGGCGTTCGTGCGGCGCCTGGTGACGCTGGCCACCACCCTGCTGCTGGCGACCACGGTGCTGTCGGTGGCCGCCGCTCCCCTGCTGGTGCAGCTGATGCTGGGCCGAGACCCCCGGGTCAACGAGCCACTCACCGCGGCGTTCGCCTACCTGCTGTTGCCGCAGGTGATCTTCTACGGCCTGTCCTCGGTGTTCATGGCGATCCTGAACACCCGCAACGTGTTCGGGCCGCCCGCGTGGGCACCCGTCGTCAACAACGCCGTGGCGATCGCCACCCTGGGCGCCTACCTGGCGACGCCCGGGCAGCTGTCGGTGGACCCGGTGCAGATGGGCAACGCCAAGCTGCTGGTGCTGGGCCTCGGAACCACGTTGGGCGTGGTCGCGCAGACCGTCGTACTGCTGGTCTCGATCCGGCGTCAGCGCATCAGCCTTCGCCCGCTGTGGGGAATCGACGACCGGCTCAAACGCTTCGGGGCGATGGCCGCCGCGATGGTCTTCTACGTGCTGATCAGCCAGATCGGGCTGGTCGTCACCAACCAGATCGCCAGCACGGCAGCCGCTTCCGGCCCGGCCATCTACAACTACACCTGGTTGGTGCTGATGCTGCCGTTCGGCATGATCGGCGTGACGGTGTTGACCGTGGTGATGCCGCGGCTGAGTCGCAACGCGGCGGCCGACGACACCCCGGCGGTGCTGGCCGACCTGTCGCTGGCCACCCGATTGACGATGATCACCCTGATCCCGACAGTGGCATTCATGACCGTCGGCGGTCCGGCGATCGGCAGCGCGCTGTTCGCCTACGGCCGTTTCGGTGACGTCGACGCCGGCTACCTGGGCACGGCGATCGCGCTGTCGGCCTTCACGTTGATCCCCTACTCGATCGTGCTACTCGAGCTGCGGGTCTTCTACGCTCGCGAGCAGCCGTGGATACCGATCGTGATCATCGTCGTCATCACGGCCGTCAAGATCGCCGCCTCGCTGCTCGTGCCACACATCATCGACAACCCCGACTTAGTCGCCGGTTACCTCGGACTGGCCAACGGCCTGGGATTTTTGGCCGGCGCGATCGTCGGCTACTACCTGCTGCGCAACGCGCTGCGCCCCGCCGGCGGCCTGGGGGCACCACCCGCTCGCGGGGGACTGCTCAGCGTCGCCGAGGTGCGCACCATTCTGGTCACGATCACCGCCTCCTTGCTGGCCGGATTGATCGCGCACGTGGTGGACCAGCTGATGGGGATGCAGCGGCTCACCGCCTACGGCGGCGGTGCCGGCTCGCTGTTGCGGCTGTTCGTGCTCGCAGTGATCATGGCGCCGATCGTGGCCGCCGTGATGCTGCTGGCGCAGGTGCCCGAGGCCCAGGCGGCGCTCACCGCTGTCCGCCGCCGCATCGGCGCCCGGCCCGCCGGCAAGCGGTCGATGCCCGCACCAGCCGGCCGGGCCTTCCCTCGCCCCCCAGCGCAGCCGCCTCCACCGCCGCCGCGCACCACAATGAACGCCGCTCCCCGCGGTCCCGGCGCGCCCGATCAGCTGTTACGCCCCGGGCACTTCACGTACCCTGAGCAGAGGAATTCGACTACGCCGGGGGGATATCCGGTGCGCCGGCCCGTCGGGCGGGGGCGTCCGGAGGAAGTAGCTGGGGAGGAGATGCGGAAAGGACCGGGGATGACTGACCGCCCATCGGACAGCACCTCGGCCAAACCTGTCTCCGAAACCGAGCCACCCCGGCAGCCCACATCGTCACCGGCCGCATCTGATGGGCCGCCTTTCCCCCGCGAGCGGGAGATGCCCCCACCTCGGGCCGGTTCACGGCCCACATCGTCACCGGCCGTCGACGACTTCCAGCCCGACGTGCCGCCCGATCCTCAGGTCGGACCGGCCCCGGCACCGGATCCGCCCCGGCCCAACGGCGGAGCCGCGGATCCCGGTCTGGCCGCCGGCCCCATCGAGTTCGACGCGCCCCGCCAACCGGCTGCCCAGCCATCACCGGCCACGGATGACCCACACCTTGTTCCGGGCGCCAGCATCGCCCGCGGGCGCTACCGGCTCTTGGTCTTTCACGGCGGAGCACCGCACCTGCAGTTCTGGCAGGCGCTCGACACGGCGCTGGACCGGCAGGTCGCGCTGACGTTCGTGGACCCGGACGGGGCGCTGTCCGACGAGCAAGTTCGCGAGATCCTGTCCCGCACGATGCGGCTGAGCCGCGTCGACAAACTCGGGATCGCGCGGGTTCTCGACGTCGTTCACACCGGCACCGGCGGCCTGGTCGTTGCCGAATGGATTCGCGGCGGCTCGCTTCAGGAGGTCGCCGACACCTCGCCGTCCGCCGTCGGCGCCGCCCGTGCGATGCAAACCCTGGCGGCTGCCGCGGAGGCCGCACACCACGCCGGCGTGGCGCTTTCCATCGACCATCCCAGCCGGGTGCGAGTCAGCGTCGAAGGCGACGTGGTGCTGGCCTTCCCCGCGACCAAGGCAGAGGCCACCCCCGAGGACGATATCCGCGGCATCGGCGCTGCGCTGTACGCGTTGCTGGTCAACCGGTGGCCGCTGGCGGAATCCGGGGCGCGCAGCGGGATGGCGCCGGCACCACGCGATGCGGCCGGCCAGCCCATCGAACCGGGCTCGATCGACCGCGAAATCCCCTTCCAGATTTCCGCGGCAGCGGCTCACTCGATCCAGGGTGACGGTGGGATCCGCAGCGCCGCAACACTTTTGAATCTGCTGCAGCAGGCAACCGCGGTGGCCGACCGCACTGAGTTGCTGAGTCCCCTGCCGGACCCACCGCCGGCACCCGCACGCCCCGACCGAACCCGCACACCCGAGCTGGAAGAGGCGCAGGCACGTGTGCGTCGCCGCCGCGCCGTGACGATCGGGATCGGTGGCGGGGCGGCCATCATCGTGGTCGCACTGCTGGTCCTGGCGTCGGTGCTGAGCCGGATGTTCGGTGACGTCGGCGGGCTGGACAAGGATCAGCTCGGCCTCAATGCGCCGTCGGAGAGTTCGAGCACCAGCGGCAGCGCACCAGCGGGCAGCATGGTCAAGCCGGTCAGCGCGACGGTCTTCTCCCCCGGCGGCGAGGCCGACAACCCAAGCCAGGCCGCGCAGGCCATCGACGGCAATCCGGCGACCGCGTGGGACACCGACACCTATCACGACGCTGTCCCGTTCCCGGCGTTCAAAAGCGGAGTCGGCTTGCTGTTGCAGCTGCCGAAACCCACCGTGGTGGGCGCGGTGAACCTCGACCTCGCCAGCACCGGGACGAAGATCCAGATCCGCTCGTCGGCGACGGCGACACCGGGCAAGCTGGACAACACCACCGCGCTGACTCAGCCCGTGGCGATGAAGCCGGGCCACAACAGCATCCCGGTCAAGGCGTCGGCGCCGACGTCGTATCTGCTGGTGTGGATTCCAACCTTGGGGACTACCAACGGGGAAAGCCGCTCCGGCCTCTCCGACATCACCGTGCAAGCCGCTTCGTAATGCACTGGCCCCGGTTGAGTGAAGTGCCGGGTACCCACCGATTGGTTACTGTCCGGCCGTGGGCTTCGGGCGCCTGGTTCGGCACGACCATCGAAAAGAGCAAGGCGAACAACGTGGAGAAGGACGTAGCGACGCCGAATTGCTGGCTGCCCACGTCGCAGGCGACCCGTATGCCTTCGAGGAGTTGTTCTACCGCCACCACCGGCAACTGCACCGAGTCGCGCGGCTGACCAGCCGCAGCGCCGAGGACGCCGAAGACGCGCTGCAGGACGCGATGGCCTCGGCGCACCGCGGTGCCGGCTCGTTTCGACAAGACGCCGCCGTCAGCAGCTGGCTGCATCGCATTGTGGTCAATGCATGCCTGGACCGGTTGCGCCGCAACAAAACTCATCTCACCATCGCACTGGACGACGTCTACCCGGTCGCCGACCAGACCGCGCAGGTCGAGACGGCGATCGCGGTGCATCGGGCGCTGCTTCGGCTGCCTGTCGAACAGCGCGCCGCGGTGGTGGCGGTCGACATGCACGGCTATTCGGTCGCCGACACCGCCGCGATGCTCGGAGTGGCCGAAGGCACCGTCAAGAGTCGCTGTGCCCGCGCACGGGCCCGGCTTGCAGCGATCCTCGGCTACCTGGAAACCGACGCCGCGCCCAACCGCCCGGCCGGCTAGCGCCGCGGGCCGCCCGTGGCGTTCGGGGTAGGCGATGAAGGACACTAAGGCGGATGGACGGAGTTGGGCCGGGTGAGAGTGACCAGTATGACCATGCGGGCGCCGATCCACCGCTGACGGTGGAGGCCCTCGCCGATCTGCAGGCAGGTCTTCTCGACGACGACACCGCCGCCCGGATGCGCCAGCAAATCCGCGCAGACCCCGACGCCCGGCAGACGATGGATGCGTTGAACCGGGTCCGCCGCGACATCGCCCACCTGGGCACCGATGCGGCGTCGGCCCCAGAGGTTGCGCCCGAGGGCATCGACGGGATCGCCGCGAAGCTGCGCGCCAAGCGGCCGGGCCGATCCCGGCGGGGCGCTGCGCACACCGCCCGCCCTGGCCGTCTGCCCCGCTCGACGCGGCTGGCCATCGCCCTGGCCGGTTTGGCCGCGGCCGCCGTCGCGGCCTGGCTGGGAACCGCGGCACTGATCTCGCCGCCGACACCGATGCCGAGCAGGCCGACCACCGCGGAACACATCACCGTGTCGCGTCCGCCGATGATGATTCCGTTGTCGGATCAACAGATCCTCGCGTTACTCGACGACAAACCTGACTTCGGTCCCTTGGCCGACCCGCAACGCCGCACGTCATGCCTGACCGGATTGGGCTACCCGGCGAACGCCCGGGTTTTGGGAGCCCGGCCCGTGCAGATCGCCGGACGCTCGGCCATCTTACTGGTCTTCGCCGATGACACGCCCGGCACCGTGACAGCCCTGGCGGTGGCGCCGAACTGTAGTTCAGTGGACACCGGCCTGTTGGCTGACAGGCACGTCCACCGCCCGTAATGTCGCGGGAACAGCACCGCCTACCCTGGCGTTCGACTGGTTGAGTCGACTCGTTGGAACGGGTCGAGTATCCGAAAGGCTGGTATGAGCTCCTCAACCACCACCGTTCACCACGTGATCGTCATTGGCTCCGGGCCGGCCGGTTACACAGCGGCGCTGTATGCGGCGCGTGCCCAGCTGGCGCCGGTGGTGTTCGAGGGCACCTCGTTCGGCGGCGCGTTGATGACCACCACCGAAGTGGAGAACTATCCCGGTTTTCGCGACGGGATCATGGGTCCCATATTGATGGACGAGATGCGGGAGCAGGCGCTGCGGTTCGGTGCGGACCTGCGCATGGAGGACGTCGAATCGGTGTCGCTGCACGGCCCGGTCAAGTCGGTCACCACCGCCGAGGGGGAAACGTTGCACGCGCGGGCGATCATCCTGGCGATGGGCGCCGCGGCGCGCTACCTCGGGGTCCCGGGTGAGCAGGAGTTGCTGGGCCGCGGGGTCAGTTCCTGCGCCACCTGCGACGGCTTCTTCTTCCGCGACCAGGACATCGCCGTGATCGGCGGCGGCGACTCGGCGATGGAGGAGGCCACCTTCTTGACGAAGTTCGCCCGCAGCGTCACCCTCGTGCACCGCCGCGACGAATTCCGGGCGTCGAAGATCATGCTGGACCGGGCCCGCTCCAACGACAAGATCAAGTTCGTCACCAACAGCATTGTGGAGGCCGTCGAGGGCGACACCACGGTGACCGGCTTGCGGTTGCGCGACACCGTCACCGGCAAGCAATCCACGCTGGCCGTGACGGGGGTTTTCGTCGCCATCGGTCACGACCCGCGCTCGGAGTTGGTGCGCGGTGCGGTGGACCTCGACCCCGACGGCTACGTGCTGGTCAAGGACAACACCACTTACACGTCACTGGACGGCGTGTTTGCCGCCGGCGACTTGGTCGACCACACCTACCGCCAGGCGGTCACCGCCGCCGGCACCGGTTGCTCCGCGGCGCTTGACGCGGAGCGCTGGCTCACTGCTCACGCAGAACCCGGCGAGCGCACCCAGGCCAACGCCACCGAAACCCCCGCAGCAGCAACACTTTGATTGGAATTGGAGCAACCCGATGACGAACACCGGCGCACCCGTAGATGTCTCTGACGCATCGTTCGAGAGCGAAGTACTGGCCAGCAATACGCCTGTGCTAGTTGACTTTTGGGCTACCTGGTGCGGACCGTGCAAGATGGTGGCGCCGGTGCTGGCAGAGATCGCCGCCGAAGCTGCCGGGCAGCTCACCGTTGCCAAACTTGACGTCGACGCAAACCCCGAGACCGCCCGCAACTTTCAGGTGGTTTCGATCCCGACGTTGATCCTGTTCAAGGACGGCCAGCCGGTCAAGCGCATCGTTGGAGCCAAAGGTAAGGCGGCGCTGTTGCGCGAGCTTTCCGAAGCCGTTCCCAACGTCGGATAGTTCGCTACAGATCGCCGCGGTTTGCCTGGCGTTTTCTCGAAATCGGCGAGCGTCTGCGACAATACCGCCAAGCCTGTCAATCAACGGCAGGGCTGTTAACAGCTCACCGGAGGCCTTTGAATGTCGCACCCGCACCGCGGCGCCGGCGAGGCGCTGCGCTGTGGTGACCGCAGCGCAGCGGTCACCGAGATTCGGGCTTCGCTCACCGCGCTGGGGCACCTCGACGCCGACGAGGAGCTCACCACCGGAAAGCATGTCGCGTTCGACGTCTTCGACCAAGAACTCGACCACGCGGTGCGGGCGTTTCAGCAGCACCGGGGGCTGCTGGTGGACGGCATCGTCGGCGAAGCCACTTACCGAGCACTGAAAGAGGCGTCCTACCGGCTGGGCGCCCGCACGTTAAACCACCAGTTCGGTGCGCCGATGTACGGTGACGACGTCGCCACCCTGCAGAACAGACTGCAGGATCTCGGCTTCTACACCGGGCTGGTCGACGGCTACTTCGGCTTGCAAACCCACAACGGGTTGATGTCGTACCAGCGCGAA
>Ga0335075_10002229_pt1 | contig 31372 bp, 28 predicted proteins | sample Lox_Sample_24_FD_206723 | JGI IMG/M metagenome (GOLD analysis project Ga0335075, IMG submission 206723) | Soil microbial communities from Loxahatchee National Wildlife Refuge, Florida, United States - Lox_Sample_2.4 | ecosystem: Environmental > Terrestrial > Soil > Wetlands | place: USA...
TGATCCACGGGTCTAGCTATTGCGGAGTGGGAGGGGCCCCTTCGGGTCGCCTTGGCCCGCTCGCGATCACCGTAGAAGTAGGCTACTACGGACAAGGAATGGCCAACCTTCTGATGCGGCACATCATCCGCATTGCCCGAAACAACCATCTCACTTACTTGACGGCCGATAGACGCATCAGTTTAACTAAGCACCATTTTCACGTCAGCGGTAGCCGGCGCCGTGTCAGGGCGATGATCCGGACAGCGAGGCCAGCACCGCCGAGCCTGTGGTCGATGCTGATCACGGCTGCATCGAGACCCGCACGGTCACCGTCTCGACCGATATCTGCTGGTTGCAGGACAGGCACCACTGGTCGGGCCTGGCTGCCATCGGCAAAATCGTCCGGGTCCGGGAAACCCCGGGCAAAACCACAACTGAGACGGCGTATGGCCTGATCAGCATGGCGCTCTCCGGCGAATGCTTCGGCGTCTGACGTCAGTCCACGGTATTATTGGGTTCCTCAGGCGTGAGCGCGGCCTCCTCCATGATGAATTCGAAGGCCAGGCCGCGGCCGGTAGAGACCGCGCCGCACCTGACGGAGCCGTCCTCAAGTCGTTCCAGCACCACAACCGGCTGGCCTTGGATAAATCGGATGTTCATATCGATATCTCCTTGGGCGAGGGCTGAGACCCCCAGCTGCAAAATGGCCGGCGACGGCCCGGCGTTTTCGTATTTGACGAACGATGCGGCTCAAAGGGCGCCCGTCCGCTGCCAGCGAGTGGCCACAGCGTCGGAGGCAACAATGCTGTGCGCAAAGGCACGAGCGGCAGCAAGCGCGACAACGGGAAGGTTTTTCATCGGAACTCTCCATCTCCAGTCGGGCGTGATGTCCGGCTTCCAATTGTCGCTAATTGGCTCAGCGCTGCCGCGCGGGAATTGCCGATTGCAGAATTGGACCCATGCGCCGGATGCAGAGCCCAAGGCGAGTCGGGAAATGCGAGGATTCGACATGGCAGAGAATAAGTGAGGGGCCGCAGCGGGCTGGGTCGTGCGTGAGGTTCCAGTCATCACCGCAGTTGCAGCCGGAATGGAGACATCGGCCGCGCGTCCACCTACGATATCGCCCCCGATCTTGCGGGCTACGGCGCCCGGCCCGAGGTCGTTCGATGGGGAGGAAACGCCACATGCACCTCACAAAAGATCAAGAATTCCTGAAAGCCCGTGCCGCCGTTTTGTCCAACGGCTTCGTGCGGCAACGAGCCGCTGAAGTCGACCGCACCCGTGAATACCCGTGGGACATCGTCGACGCCCTGAAGGCCGAGGGCTTCCTCGGTATGACCATCCCCAAGGAACTCGGCGGCCAGGGCCGCACCTTTCTTGACTCCATCCTGGTCATCGAGGAAATGGCCCGCTCCTGCACTGTCACTGCCCGCATCGTCGTAGAGGCGAACATGGGCGCCATCTCCGCCGTCATGGCGTACGGCACTGAGGCACAGCGCAAACGTGCGGCTGACCTCGTGCTGAACGGCGACAAGCCGGCGATCTGCATTACTGAACCCGACGCCGGCAGCGACGCCGCCGGCATGACAACGCGCGCCGATAAGCGCGGCAACCGCTACGTACTCAACGGTCGCAAGCACTGGATCACTGGCGCTGGCATCTCCCGCCTGCATCTGATCTTCGCCCGTGTCTTCGACGAAAGCGGCGAGGAGCTAGGCGTCGGCGGCTTCCTCGCCATCCGCGGCGAGGCCGAGGGGCTCCTGGTGACCAAGCGCGAAACCACCATGGGCCTTTGTGGCATGCCCGAGGGCGAACTGACCTTCACCGACCTGGAAATCACACCGGATATGGTGCTGCTGCCGCCGTCTGGCTTCAAACGCGGCTTCGCCGACCTGATCAACGCCTACAACAGCCAGCGGGTCGGCGCCGGCACGGTGGCCATGGGCATCGCCGCCGGTGCGCTCGAACACGCCGTGGCCTGGTCGAAATCCCGTCAACAGTTCGGCCGCCCGATCGCCGAGTTCCAGGGCCTGCAATGGATACTCGCCGACATGCAGACGCAACTGACCGCCTCGCGCCTGATGCTCTACGCGGCAGCGGGCTCCCGCGGTCCGAACGGCAGCGCCTTCCCCGACCCGGACCTTGCCGCGCAGGCGAAGATTTTCGCCTCTGAGGCGGCGATCAAAATCGTCAACGACGCGCTGCAAGTGTTCGGCGCGCGCGGTTACTCCCGGGATTTTCCGCTGGAACGTATGGCACGCGACGTGCGGATGTTCACCATCGGGGGCGGCACGGCGCAGGTCCTGCGCACCTTGGTCGCCAGCAAGGTTCTCGGCTGGAAGCTGCCGCAGACGCGCGACGGCTACGTCCGGCAACGCTGAAGAACTGGTTCCGATGAGCGACGCCCACGTCGGGATGAGCACCGCACCGCGTCGCCAACCACGGCCGCAATGCGCCAACGTCATGATGGGCGGCAAGCGGATCGCACGGCACGAGCGAGCCTGAGTTGACGATGCCCGCGAAGCATTGCTGCCTTGCCCGGCCCGCGCTTCTTCCGCCGCTTTTTCCGACCATTTTGCGATGCAATGTGACGGTGGGCGACACATCGGGGGCTGCGACCGGAACCCGACGGTGCATCGCCTACATCGGGCGGAGTTTTGATTGAACTACCTGGGCACTGGACAGGAGAAGATCGAAATGAGGGCACACATCATGGCCAGCGCCGCGGCGATCGCGCTCACGCTGGGCACGGGTGTTGCAAGCGCCGCGTCTATCGGCGGCAGCAGCAACCCGAGCTACGAGCAGAACCGGCAGCAGCTTCAAACGGCGCCCGGCTACAGCGTCGGCACTGGTGCGGCGCGCGTTGGTGACGGATCGGACCCGGGCTATCTGGCGCAGCAGCACGCGCTGAGAAGTATGCCGGGCGTTGGAGCTACGGAGGGCTTGTGAGCGCCACAAGCGTTGCAGAATCTTTGCGGTATTGCGCCTATACCATTGTCGGACTCGCCTTGCGTTGAACGGTCGCGGTCATCGCATCTTGTCCGACTATGAGCGATTAATCCCATCTGCCACCGATGCCGACAACCGCGATCGGAGGGGTGTCGTCGCCGAGATCACCAACCGAGTTCGAGCACGGCCGACCACCGCCTTGTGACCACCGGTTTGCACGTAGTTTCAACCTACCCCTGATAGTGCCGTGCCGCAGCATGCCGGCTCACATCGATTCGTGGCCAGAAGAGCTAGCGTTCTGACTCTGACACTTTGATCCCACAGCGGACGGCAAAACCGGCCTGCGACGCCAGGCTTGATGGGATCGAAATGTCAGGGTCAGAACACTCGCTCACATGCATGCTTCCGGTATTCTGACGGGGGACGATCGCCCACGCAAATCACGGGAGACCCTTTTTTCGAATGATCCCGAGGTTGTGCGGTGCGTTTCCCAATCGGGCCCTGTCCTGGTCTTCGTTCATCACCACATCCAGCCGCCAATGCAGGCGGTTTTCGACGCCCCAATGGAAGCGAAGGACCTCGCCGAAGCGTTCGCCGGAGAGCGCCGTGCTGATCAGGTAATACGGCGTCTCAGTTGTGGTTTTGCCCGGGGTTTCGCGGACCCGGACGATTTTGCCGATGGCAGCCAGAGGCAGCCAGAGCTTTGGCCTTGCCAATGTTTGAAGATCCTGATAGTGTCTTTGTTCCGATGAATATTGGGCTGAATTCGGACTGCGACTAAGTCTTCGCTGAGGTCGACATTCAACAACCGACACGTCGGAAAGCGCGATGAACGGCGCGCAAAAGGGGAATCGTACTGCTTCCGGGCCGTTGGCCAAAGGTGTTTCCTGCGCGCCACAGGCAGGAAACGCTGCTGGTGCGCCTCACAGTCTGCTTATACTGTCTGATATCCGGTTCTTCCGCGAGGGCCTTGCCGAGACGCTGGCGCGTGACGGGGCCTTTCATGTGGTCGGCGCCGTTGCCGGCGTCGACGAAGCGTTTTGCATTTCGCGCGCGAGCTGCGTGCAGATTATTCTGATCGACGCCGCGTTGCCCGACGGGCTTGTCGCAGCCCGGCGCTTCCGTGATCTTGGGCCCAGCGTTCGAATTGTTGCGCTTGCCCTGGCGGAAACAGAGGTTGACGTCATTGCCTGGGCGGAGGCCGGTGCCAGCGGATACATCCCACGCAGCGTAGCACTCGATGACTTTGTTGCGTTTGTACAGGAAATCATTCGGGGTCAGCAGGCTTGTTCTAGGCAGGTCGCTGCAGGCCTACTTCGGTGGGTTTCCGGTGCGTCGGGTGCAACGAAGCAATCCTCCGCCACCGCGGCATCACCCGAGTTGACTGCGCGAGAAGAACAGGTCGCCGCTTTGATTTGTGCCGGACTCACAAATAAGGAAATTTCGCGGCGTCTCAATATTGGTGTGGCGACCACGAAATCGCACATTCACAATCTGCTCGGCAAGCTTGCACTGCAGCGGCGCGGCCAAGTGGCTCGATGGTCGCGCGATCACGGCTCCTACTTCGTTCGCGGCGTCTCCCCTCGCGATTCTACCTCGTCCCCCCCCTTATCTCCACCCTCAAGCGGCCGTTTGGTGGATAACGCTCCAGCCCGAACACGTCCACCTTGACAAAGAGTCGGTCCCAAGCTCGAAGGCGACATTCTTGACTGGCATCCGCACCGTAATGGTGACGACGCCGGCGCTGCTGCGCGATGTCATCAAGCAACTGATCGCGAGGAGAGTCGAACTTGACGTGGTTGCCGAGCTGACCGAGCGTCGCGCGCTGCCGAGGCGCCTTGAAGCCATTCGCCCGGACCTTGTGATAATCGGTCTTCGCCGAACCGAAAGCGTTGCCCTCATCCGCACGCTGCTCCTGCGCGTTCCCGGCGCCAAGATCATCGCATTGTCGAGCGATGGGCGCTCGGCATTTGGCTTCGAACTGTGTTTGTACCAAACAAACCTCGGTGATGCGTCGCCGGACCGGCTAAGCGAGTTCGTCAAGAGCCGGGCCGCCCCAGCGCTTCCGGGATCATCGCCTCTGAAGGTCTAAGCCACCTTTCCATCCTTTTTGCACCTCTCGATGGATGGTTGGCCAAAACGGGATGTCGGATCATCAGCGCCTGGCCACGGGTCGGCTGCAAGTCAACGCTACACCACCGACGAAAGGGCCTTGGGCGACGATGGCGGACTTTCGGGCGGTAGCTGCGGTGAGTGAGGCAGTCATCGAACTGCTGCAAGCGCGGTACTTGGCAGCGCCACAATACTTCAATAATGAAATAGAATTCAGGATTTATATGGCCCGGGATTTCTCGCAGCCGATGGCCGCCGGCGTCTCCTTGTTCTTGTACCGGATCTTTCCCAATGGCGCACTCCGCAGCTTGCGTGGGCGTTCCGGGCCGGACGGGCAACAGTATCGCAATCAGCTCCCGCTGGATCTGCACTTCATCCTGACCGCCTGGGCGCAGGATGCATCGTTGCAGCACCTGATCGTCGGCTGGATGATGCGGATGATCGAGGATGCGCCGATCCTCCCGCCGGGATTGCTCAACCAGAAATATCCCAACCTGTTCGCCGCCGATGAAGGCGTCGCCCTTTCTGCTTCTGACCTGTCAACCGAAGAGCTGTTGCGCATGTGGGAAGTGATGGTGGAGAACTCTTACCAGATTTCAGTCCCGTATGTTGCCCGCTTCGTCAAGATTGACTCGGACCTTCCGGTTGCGACCGGTCGTCCTATCCAGGAGCGAACGCTCAACTACGCTGTTCCTGGAGTGGCGTCGTAGTGTCGGCATCTATAACCCAAGCGGCCTCTGGCAGCGTCTGGCGTTCGCTTGAGTGCGTCTCGATCATTGCGCCGCTTGGTATCCGATTCTGGGATCCAGCGTTTGACCAGCAAATCACCGGCGGCCTGGCGGTCACCGCCAGGCCCGCTGACACCGAGTGGCCAGCCAGGACCGCTTACGTCACGCCTGGCGGGATCTACGCCTTCCACGGACTGCCTGGGTTGCACGACATTGAATATCCAAGGGGAAATCCTCCCAGTCCTGGTAGCCTGCCTGCCGCCCGTCGCTTCCTCATCGAAGTAACGGACACGAACGCCAGGTTTCTGCCGATTGCATTCTTTGTCGAAGCTCCGCACAGCGGCATATTTCCGGCAACGCCGTCGTCCCCTTCGTCGATGCCCGGGTTTCCAGGGTTTTATCTTTTCTCGGCGTCAACCCGATCGGCAACGCCGCTCGTTGCCCTTGTCAGAGCGCAGCTCAGCGAGCGGCTCGACGATTCCACTGAGCAGCCGGCGGCGTATGCGGTGCTGGAGATCGACACCCCAGATGACGAGACCTGGTTCGGGCTCGCCGATGCGCGCGGCGCGGTCGCGGTACTGTTTCCGTATCCAAAATTTGCCAGCACGGACAATGCCGTGGCGTCGCTGCCGGCATCCGCTCCGGGTTCGCAGCAAAGCTGGCCGCTGACATTGCGGGTCCGGTACCAACCGTCCGTCGTTTCGCTTCCGTCCGGGTCGTCGCTGCCCGAGTTGCGGAGCGTGCTGGCGCAGGCACCGGCCGTGATCTGGATGCAACAGGCCTCGCCGCCCGGCATAGCCCAGTCGTCGCTGGCGGCGACACTTGTCTTTGGCCAGCAACTGACAATGCGCTCGGTGGGCGACTCAGTTCTGCTCATCAGTCCTGGATCATTGCCTTAGCGCGTGGATCGGAGGGAATGTCATGCCCGAATACCTGTCTCCGGGCGTCTACGTTGAAGAAGTCGAAACCACACAGACCATCGAAGGCGTTAGTACGACCGTCACCGGCTTGATCGGGCCAACGCGGTTCGGGCCGACGACCGGCGATCCTGAACTGCTGACGAGCTATCTTGACTTCAGCCGCTATTATGGCGGCTTTGACCAGATCAATTTCCTGGATACGGGTGCCCAGGACAATTACATGGCATATGCCGCCAACTTTTTTTTCGCCAATGGCGGCACCATGCTCTATGTCACCCGCGTCTATCAGCCCGACCCTTCATCCGCGACGGGCGGCCAGGCGTGCTATCCGCCGCCCGGCTCGCTGCCCGGGCCGTTGTTGCAGTCGCGGTTCCCCGGCGCCTCAGGGAACCAGACGATCACGTTTACGATCAATTCGTCGCCCAATCTGATGGTCGCATCACCGGCCCCCAATCAAACGGTACCGGCCAGTGTCAGCGGGCTCAACCAGAACGACCTGGTATTCATCAAAAGTCCTGCTGGCAGCCATGTCCCCGCCGGGCTCTACGACTACGTCTCCGTCAACGGTGCGCTCGTCTTCCAGCCGGTATCCGATCTGGCGCCGGCGGTGCCGCTCAGCAGCCTCAACGCGCAGACCATGCGCATCTATCGCATCACGGTTTCGGTGCTGGTGTTGCGTGCGGGGATGTTCGAAACGCAGGAAAGCTGGAGCGGTCTTTCACCGAACCCGCTCAGTCGTAACGCCGTAACATCAACGTTCACGACCAATCCGAAGTCGCGCGAGCTGCAACTATCGGTGCCGTTCGCGATCTTGCCGCCAACAGACCCGTTTAGCGGAGCCGATCTGGTCACGTGGCTGTTCGGGTCAGAGTTCATCGACACGACGTTGTCGTTGAGCCTGGCAACCAACCAGGAACTCGCGGCCGGCTCCGTTCCGCTGACGCGGCCGACGGCCGCACAGCTTCAAGTGACCTATACGCTGCAAGGCGGTGATGACGGCGACCTGCCACCCGCCATCCTGTATCAGGGACAACAAGCGTATCGAGACCCGGACACCAACCTGACCATCCCCGCGACTGGTCTCGAATCGTTCTGCGATATCGACGAGATCTCGATGGTCGCCGCTCCGGGGTTCTCCTTCGACTACGATGACAATCCGGGTCGGGCAGACGAGATCGTGCAGTACCTGATTGAACATTGCGAAGTCCGTATGAAATATCGTGTGGCGCTACTTGATTCGCCAAACGACTACATCGTCTCCGAGGTGCAGACATTCCGGGGCACGTTCGACAGCTCTTATGTCGCGCTGTACTACCCCTGGCTCAAGATCATGGATGTGACTGATCCGGATGGCAAACGGGAGATTTTCGTGCCGCCGTCCGTCTTTGTCCCAGGCATATGCGCGGGATCCGACATCGCAAACGGCGTGTCGAAGGCGCCAGCCAATATCTCGCCGATCGGCGCTATCGATCTGGAGCAGCTTATCAACACGGCGCAGCAGGACGTGCTCAATCCGATTGGCGTCAACTGCTTCCGATCCTTTTCCGGCCGCGGCATTAAATTGTGGGGCGCGCGGACGGCCAGTTCCGACCCGGACTGGAAATATCTGAATGTTCGCCGTTATTTTGCGTATGTTGAGCATTCCCTCGACAAGGGCACGCAATGGTTGGTGTTTGCCAACAACGACGAGGTAACCTGGGCTGCCGTGACGCAAACGGTTACTGATTTTCTGTATAACGAGTGGCGAAACAATGCGTTGATGGGTAGCAAGCCGGATCAGGCGTTTTTTGTCCGCTGCGACCGGTCCACGATGTCGCAGAATGACATCGATAATGGACGCCTGGTCTGCCTGATCGGGATCGCTGTCATCAAGCCAGCCGAGTTCGTCATCTTCCGTATCAGCCAGTTTACCGCACCCTCAAGCTGAGCTGCGAAGGTTGCAAGACCTGACGCAAGTGCACCCGACCGACATGGACGAGAGGTCTCCAAGATGGCACAGCAGCGCACGAACGGCGTTCCCTACGGCGCCTTTAATTTTCAGGTTACCGCCGGACCGATTAGCGGCAGTCCCACGTCGACCAACGCGGGGTTCCAGGAGATCAGCGGTCTCGGGATGGAGGTGACCGAGGCGGAATACAGAGTCGGCAACGACCCGGAAAACTACGTGCATAAGGTCAGCGGCCTGACCAAGGCGACCGACGTTACGCTTAAGCGCGGCGTGATGGGTTGGACCGACCTCTCCACCTGGATCACCACGGTCCGCGATGGCGGCTACGCGGGTCAGACCGCGCAGGCCGGCACGACTGTGACCATCAACCTGATGGACGAGGCGCAGGCGGGTCCGGTCATGACGTGGACGCTCACAAATGCCAAACCAAAAAGTTATAAAGGCGTTACGCTCAACGCCAAAGGTGGCACGGATGTCGCCATTGAGGAACTCGTGCTTTCCGTTGAAAAGATCGACGTGAGCTGATCATTCAATGTCGGTCACTGCCTCCTTGTCGACTGCCGCGTTCCGTCTGCCAGGCGTCTACTTCCTGCCCGCCCGGGCACCCAGGACCGTCGATCTGCCGCCGCTCGACGTGGCGGGCTTCGTCGGCTTCGCCACGCGCGGTCCGCTCGACGTCGCGGTGCCGGTAACGGACCTGACCAGTTTCGATGCGATATTCGGCGGACCGTTCGCCGTCGCACGTGATGCCAGCGGCAAGCCGGTTTACGCGTATCTCCGTGACGCGGTCTCTGGATTTTTCTCTGCCGGCGGCGCGCGTTGCTATGTCGCGCGGGTGGCGGGAAGCAACGCTTCGCCGGCCCGGTTCGCCGTTCCCGGAATGATCGCGATCGACGCCTTCGGCGACGTCGCCCGCGCCGAGATAGATGCCTCTGCACCTGGTACCTGGGGCGATGATCTGAGTATCGGCACGATCCAGGCGACGACTTTGCTTCTGCCTTCCGCATTCACCGTCAATGACGACATGACCCTGACTTGGTCGACCGGCGGCGCACCGCAGGCGGTCCAGCAGGGCGATGTATTGCGGCTGACATTCGCCGACGACACTCCCGGACGGCAGTGGCTGTTTCCGGTCAGCACGCTGACCCAGGCGAACCTGGACCAGCCCGTGGCGACCCTGGCCGCCAATACAGTTTGGCCGACGACCACGATGGTGGCGGCAAGCGTGCCGCCGACGATCATCTCCGTGTGGCGGCTGACCATTGCAGGTCCGGTCTCGCTCCGGATCACCGCGGGCTTTGCCGCGCCCACGTCTGGTATTGGCCTGACGTTGAGTGGCGCAGACAAGATGCTGATCGTGCCCGAAGACATTTTGCTGCTCCACCTTGCCGACGGGTCGCAGCAGGTGCTGACGGTCGCGGGCGTGCAAGCCAGTCAAACCACGGGATCGTTGCCCGTCGCGACCGTGATGGTGACTGCGACCGGCATGGTCACTGTCCTCAGCGCCACCGGTACGTCGCCACAGTTGCCGTCCGGGCCAAACGCCGCGCTCGTCCGGGTGGAACGTCTGCAACTCACGTTGCGGATCAAGTACGGCGCTGCGACGCCCCGCGAGCTCAACACACTCGGTTTCAACAGTGGGCATGCGCGGTTCTGGGGCGACATCGTGGTGGCGGAATCGGGATCACAGGCGGGTGGGGCGGCGACTTCGTCCGGTACCATGCAGGCTCAGCAAAGCCAGATTCTGGCACCGGGTGACGCGAGCACCCTGTATTCGGGATTGTTCGGCGATCAGCGTGTTGATCTGGATTGGACGGACCCGCGGCTTACCACGGTGGTTTCGACATTGCTGGCTCCCGCGCCGACAACGCTGATCTATCTGCCGATCGGCATGGCGCTGATCGGCAACGACAATGATCTTGTTGCCGCGGATGCGAGTGCCCCGCCCGACGACGATCTCGACACCTTCAGCGCGCAGCTCTTCCTCGATCCCAGTTTGATTGCCGCCACGGATGATCCAGCGGCGGCGGCCATCGCGCCAGCAACGCTGCTGGCGTCTGCGACCGACCTTTATTTCCTGCGCGACATGCGCCTGAAGGGCATCCATAGCCTGATGTTCGTCAACGAGGTTGCGTTGATCGCCGTGCCGGATGCGGTGCAAACAGGTTGGACGCAATCCGCCGCGGAGCCGGTTCTGGCCCCGCCGCCGGTCACGGCTGTTGTGCCACCGCAAACCGCCGGCTTTGCCAATTGCGCTGTCGCTCCCACCTTGCTCGCGATCGATCCGACCGGAGGCCCGATGACCGGCGGTGTCACGGTCACAATCATCGGCACGGGATTCCAATCGGCGCTGCCCCCCACTGTCAGCTTTGGCGGGTTTGCCGCGACCGCCGTGGTTGTCGTGAACTCGACGACCCTCACCTGCGCAGTGCCGCCGGCGACCGCGCCGCGCCAGGTGGCGGTTACTGTCACCAACAGCGGTGGCAGCGCGAGCCTGGCGGCCGGTTTCCTCTATTGGCAGAATTCCACTGCACCGCCACTGCCATTGGTGAACCCGTCCGGTGATGCCGATCCAGGCTGGCTGCAGGTGGTCCACGTCGCCCTGATCGGCCTTTGCGAAGCGCGTGGTGACGCGATCGCGATCCTGGCGCTGCCCTTGAGTTTCGAAAAGCAGGATTGCATCAACTGGCTGCAGACCCTGCGTAAGAACCTGGGGTTGCCACGGCACGGTGCGGTGCTCGGCTACGCTACCAATATTGCCGATCTCAGCTACGCCGCGGTTTACCATCCCTGGCTGCTGGTGCCTGACCCGAACGGACCAGCGGGGACGCTGCGGCCCACACCGCCGGACGGCGCCATGTGTGGCGCCATCGCCGCCAGCGAAATTGCCTCGCAGGTCTGGGTGGCGCCGGCGAATTTGCCACTGCCGGGCATTCTCGACCTTCTGCCGAGCCTGAGCGATAATGACTGGGCCGATCTGTTCGCGCTTCAGTTCAACCTGGTGCGTCGCGAGGCAAAAGACTTCCGGGTGATGAGTGCTCATACGCTGGCGGATGATCAGTCGTTCTTGCAACTTTCAGTGCGCCGGCTGCTGATCCAACTACGCAAAGCCGTGCTGCACGGTGGTCAGGCCTTCGTATTCGCCAACAACGACGCGCAGACCTGGCAGCGTGTGCGCTACTGGCTCGAAGCAATGCTGCTGACGATGTACGATGGCGGTGCTTTCGCGGGTGCAACCCAGCAATCGTCCTTTCGGGTCGTCGTCGATGGCAGCGTCAATACGCAGCTCACTATCGACCAGGGTCAGATGATCGCTCTGATCCAGGTTGCTCCATCGCAACCAATGGAGTTCATCACCGTATTGCTGACACGCACCGGTCAGTCGCAACTGCAGGTCGCGGAGACCTAGTGCGATGTCTGACAGCAGCTATCCTTTCACGAGCTTTAATTTCCTGGTGACGCTGGCAATGCAGCAGGCAGGCACGCTCGGGTTGCCTGATCAGTTCTGCAACGGCGCGTTCGCCGAATGCGATGGCCTGGAAATGACCATGGAGCCCAAGACGGTCCGGGAGGGCGGCAACAATACCCAGCAAATCCATCTGGTCGGGCCGGTGAACTATGGCACGCTGACGCTTCGGCGGGGCATGAGCAGCAACCAGGATCTCTGGGTTTGGTTCAACGCAGTGGTTGCCAATCCTGCCGCTCCGACACCCGGACGCGGCGCACTCGCCAACGCGGTGATCACGATGTGCGACGCAGCGCAAACGCCGCGGGTCGTGTTTCGTCTAAGTGACTGCCTGCCGATCAAGCTTAAGGCAGCACCGCTGCATGCCAAGGACGGCGGCGTGGCAATCGAGGAGATTCAGATCGCCTACAGTTCGTTCACCATTCAATTGGCGTCGGGGTGATTCCGCATGCCCGGGCAAAGCACGCAATCCTCGCTGAAGAAAGCCATGCTGATTGAAATCAAGCTGGCGCCGCAGCAAGCCCCGCAGCCGGTACCCGGTGGCAAACAGGTGGAAGTCGACTTCAATCCACAGACACTCAAGCTGACCTTCAGTAATGAAAACAAGAGCGCCAACCAACCGACGGGCTCGGCCTCGCAATTCGTCGGGTCCGGCACTGCCAAACTGGCTGTTGAACTGCTGTTCGACACCAGTCAGGCCGGATCCGATGTCCGCGCCAAGACAACGGATGTCGCATACTTCATCCGGTCCGACCCGTCCGACGCGCAGCAAAGCAAGCAACCAAAGCGCGTGCCCCCGGCCTGTCTGTTCGAATGGGGCACGTTCAGTTTCCGTGGTGTCGTCGATTCCCTGACGGAGACGCTTGACTATTTCTCGGAAGATGGCGTGCCGCTGCGCTCGACTCTCGCGCTTGGCATGTCGGGCATCGATACGATGCTGCCGCAGAATTCGGGTGCGGGCACGCCCGCGACGACGCCGCAAACGGCGGCACCGGCCAATACGTCGATGGGACAGCTCGCCGGTGCCAATGGCAACAGTGCGAATTGGAAGTCGATCGCGGCGGCCAACAACATCGACGATCCACTGCACGTCCCGCCTGGGACAATGCTGGACATGAGCGCCGGATTGTCCGCCGGTGTTGGCACTGGCGCATCGGCGAGCGCCGGAGCCAGTGCGGGTTACAGCGCCGGACTGGGCGGCGGGGTCGGTTTTGCCGCCGGTGCGGGGATCGGTATAAGCGCCGGCGCAAGTGCCGGTGCCGGTATCAGCACGGGCGCCGGCGCGAACCTTGGGGTCGGTGCAAGTTCGGGCGTCAGCGCGAGCAGCGGGTTGGGTCTTTCGACCGGGATCGGCGGCTCCATCGGATCAGGCACAGGATCGTCGAGTGTGATCAACACGCGAACGAATGCAGCCGGGAGCGCTGGCGGCAGCTTCGGCATCAGCACGTCAGCCAGCATCGGCGCCTAGCGGGAAGGAGCGACACCATGCCCGTCATCATCAACGAGTTTGAGATCGTCCCGGCGCCGGCCGCGAAGACCGATGCTGCAACGCCGCCACCGCCGACCCCGCCTCTGTTGCCCGAGGATATCGAGCGGGTGGTGGAGCGGCAGCGCCGGCGGTTGCGCCGCCTGATGGCGAATTAGGACGCCCGACGATGCCTGACAGCGGCTCACAAACCCTGCTTTACTCCGCGCGGCCCACGATACGGGTCGACGGCACGGTTCAGCAGCTTCTGGCCGAGCAGGATCTTGTGTCGCTGCTGGTTGAGGAATCAACGCTTGGCTTGTTCCGCTGTGAGGCAAATTTCCGGAACTGGGGGCCGGTCAGTGGCGGCACCTCTGACTACGTCTATTTCGATCACCAGGTTCTCGATTTCGGCAAGGCCTTTTCTGTGGAATTCGGTCCGCCCGGCGCGACCGGCCCGATCTTCGCCGGGCGCATTACCGGCATCGAAGCGAGCTACCCGTCCGCGCGCATTCCGGAGATCCTGGTGCTCGCGGAGGATCGGCTACAGGACCTTCGAATGGAGCGGCATACGCGTTCGTTTGAGAATCTCGGCGACGCTGACGTCATCCGTCAGATTGCCTCGCAAAATGGCTTGACCGCACAGGTCGATGTTGACGGTCCTATTTACAAGGTTCTGGTACAGCTCAATCAGAGCGATCTCGCGTTTCTGCGCGAGCGGGTGGCTGCCATTGGCGCCGAGCTTTGGATCGACAATCGCACGCTTTATGTTCAGGCACGATCCCGCCGCGACGCCGGCCAGGTAAGCCTGACCTACGGGCAGGACCTGCTCGAATTTTCCGTGCTGGCGGATCTGTCGCAGCAACGCAGCTCGGTGAGCGTTACGGGTTGGAGCGTCTCCGACAAGGCGGCCATCACCGCGCAGGCAGACCAGGGAGTCCTTGGCAATGAACTCGCCGGGTTAAGTGGCGGGAGCACGATACTCGCCCAGGCGTTGACGCAGCATCAGGACACCGTGGCGCGGGCGACGCCGTTTGTGCAGGAGGAGGCGCAAAGCATGGCGCAGGCTCGCTATTGCGCACGGGCGCGCGGGTTCGTTCGTGGCACCGGCGTCGTGGACGGCAATATCAAAGTCCGTGTCGGCGCGAACCTGTCGCTGTCGGGACTGGGGCCCTTTTTCGAAGGGTCATACTACGTCACGCGGGCACGCCATAGTTTCACGCTACAGGATGGGTGGCGCACGACCTTCGATGCCGAACGACCGGGGATTGGCGTATGAACTGGGGTTTGGACCAGGATTCGGTGTTTGAAGCCGCGTTGGAGCGGAACCGGCTGTATGGCGCCTATCCGGCACTTGTGACGGACAACAGGGATCCGGACGGTCAGGGGAAGGTCAAGGTCAAGCTGCCCTGGTCACCGGATTCGAACGGGGGCAGCTATCAGGTTTGGGCTCGCCTGGCGTTGCTGATGGCAGGCAACAATCGCGGCACCTGGATCATTCCCGATCCGAACGACGAAGTCCTGGTGGTGTTCGAAGGCGGCGATCCACGCCGGCCCTACGTGGTCGGCATGTTATGGAATGGCAAGGACTCGCCGCCGGATTCCATGGATAGCGCCGGCAATAACTATCGCAAGACGATTCGGTCAAGAAACGGCGTTATCATCACGCTGGACGATACCGACGGCAGCGAGAGCCTCACCCTGGTTACGCCCGGCGGCCAGACGGTGACGCTGAAGGACAGTCCCGCCAGCATCGAAATGCAGGACAGCAACGGCAACGACCTGAAACTGGATGCTTCGGGGATCACGCTTACGACAAACGCCACGCTGACTGTCAACGCCAGTGATGTCGAGATGACCGCGCTCAGCATGACGTTCTCGACGCCCAGCGCAACATTCACCGGCGTGGTTCAGGCGCAGACCGTGATCACGCCGTCTGTGGTGGGCGCAAGCTATACGCCCGGCATGGGCAACATCTGGTAGGAGCCGCGCGATGATGATGGCCGAAAAGTTCGATTGGTTGAAGCCCGCGCCACTGTGGGAGAATGGGCTGCAAAGCGCGCGCCAGATCAATTTCTTTCAACCTCAACTGTTTCGACTCACAGACGATAATTTCATCGCGACCTTCCGAGCCGCCGCCGGCGCGAGCGATCCTAGTCAACTAAAGGCATTGCTCATCGCTCCGTCGCCGGACACGCCAGTGAAGCTTTTCCAGGCGGCACATGGCTGCCACTACCTGGTAACAGCCGAGCTCTGCTGCCGCATGCCTGGTTTTCCGGATCGTACCGTGCAACGACCGGACGGCGAGAGTGTGTTCTTCGTGCTGCGCCGGTTCTTGAATAGTGACGAGTACGGGTGGGTTGTCAACGGTACTACGAAAAGTTGGCAGAAGCTCAACGGAACTCCCCGATTGGTCCTGGCCAATGAGGAACGCCTTCCGCTGTTTCCGATCACTGGCAGCGGCCAGCGCACTATGTATGTCGGCTACGTTCCGGTAGCGACAGGCGATGTCTATTCGATGCCGGTGGCCGACTACAACGCCCAATTCACCGCGGCCGAGCAAGCCGCGGCACCGAATGTCACTTTCCCAATTGATGTGCGCATGGAGGAATTCGGCGCTCTGTTCATTACGCCATTGTCCAAGCCGGACCAGGTCCATTTGAACAGCAGCTCTGGTCCGCTGCCCCAGGCAACCGCCCTGATCTCGGTTTACATGCTGCTTGACCTATTGGATTTCTTTGTCCTGTACCTGCCAAATGTCGCGGCCGCCCTCGGCAGTCCCGCTGCCGGCTCCAGCGCGAACCTGTCAGCGGCCGAGCAGCAATTGTTGGCGGTTTTGGCGGAGCAAACCGTCGGCAGCGGTGGGCCTGCCATGGACGCCGCGCTACGCGCCGTGTCGGCGCAGCGCTCCGCCCTGACCACACCCGCCGGTGATGTGGCCCCGGCACAGCTCGGGTTCGGCAGTTACGATCTCACAGCCGGGTCGATCGACACCGCCGGCTTGTCGAATGCTGTGCAGAATGCTCTGCCGCTCGATACCGTATCCACGCTGACGGTGCCGCGGCAGAATACCCCGGGCGAGACTTACGCGCTGCGTTGCGTCTATGAGCGCCCGCAATGTTCCCCTCCGCTTCAGGTCGTGAGTCAACCATCGCAACTCTTGCAGCTCGCGGCGTTCTTCGATGCCGACGCACCGGCTCGCCCCATTCGCATCGTGATGCCGACGGATGTAAGTCTCGCGGGCATTCGCAAGTTCAACAATGGCGTCACATTCATCATATCAAACTCGCTGCAAGAGAAGATCAACATGCTGACGGGCAGCGAGCGCGGTATCATGCAGACCCCGCCTGTCGTTGGCTCGGCCGCCGCGGGTATCGGATGGATGTGTTCATTCTCGATTCAGATCATCTTCATCGTCGCATTTTTTCTGTTACTGATGTTCGTGATCATCCTGAATATTTGCTTCTGGTGGATCGCGTTTTTCCGGATCTGTATTCCTTACCCCAAGAGCCTGCTGTCGGGTTCCGGGTGAATGCCATGAGCGGGTCTGCCACCAGCCTGCTTGGTCAGGGCATAAGCTTTCCGCCGCGCGTCGGCCCCGACGGACGGATGGCGGTCTCGTCGGGTGAGGACAACATCCGGGAACTGCTTCAGGTCATTCTGATGACAGAAGCCGGCGAGCGGGTGATGCGCGAAACCTTTGGCTGCGGCCTGCGACAGTATTTGTTTGCTCCGAACACGGTCACGACCCGGCAGCGTATTCAGAACAGCATAGAGCAGGCGGTGGCGCTGTGGGAGCCGCGGGTTTCAATCGATGACGTATCAGTCGATCCCAACCCGAACGATCCGCGGTGGGTTAATATCAACGTACAATTTCGTATTGTTGTGACGCAAGGTTCAAGCAGCATCAACTTTGCCCTCCAGTTGCAAGGATAGGATATGCCACTGACGGTTCCCGTTCTCGACGACACCAATTTCGAGCAATTGCTTGCGGCGGCGACGGCGCGTATCCCGTCGTTCACGCCCGAGTGGACCAATTACGGGCTGGAGGGCGATCCCGGCCTCACGCTGATTGAGCTGTTTGCCTTCTTGACGGATTCGCTGTTATATCGGGCCAATCGGTATCCCGAGACCAATCGGCTCAAATTCCTCCAGCTTCTGGGCGTTCCGTTGCGGCCTGCCGCCGCCGCCACTGGAATAGTGAGAATCAGTAATGATAGCGGCCCGATGCAGGCACTCGCGCTGGAGCAAGGCGTGGCGGTCGCTGCCGGCAGCGTTCCCTTCGTCACCGCCGCCCCGGTCAATGTGTTGCCGCTTGATGCGATGATTTTCTACAAAAGCCCGATCGCGGCCACGGATCCCAATTACCAAACCTACCAGACCCAGTACGAGGCGATCCAACTGGCTGCCGAGGCCGCGGCGGCTACTACCACCTCAGCCACCACCACCATCACGACAAGTTCTAGCACCACATCCGCAACTACGAGTGGCAGCACCGCCACAACTTCGGCGGCGACCGTACAGTTGGCCTTCTACAGCACGGAGCAGATGACGGCACCCACCGCGGCCACTCCATCGCCGGTCGTCGATCTGGTCTCCGACACGATGGATAGAGCGCTGTATGTCGCCCTGCTTGCGCCCGCGAATGGCGCGCCCAGCGATGTTATTTCGGTGATCGCCAACCAGACATTGTCACTGGGGATCGTCCCATCACTGGTTGGCGGCGTGCCCCCGCTGCAGCCGTTGCAGTTGTCCACTCAGACAACGCCCACGCCAAATCTGATATATGAAATGCCCGCCAATATCGGGACCGATGTAAGCGCCGCGCAATATGTCTCGCTGACGCCGCTGTCAGCCCCGGACGTGCTGGATTCGATTGGGGTCGTGCTTTTGCCGTTGCCGGGGGCGGCGCAGATCGGGACCTGGACCTTCAGCGACCCGATGAGCGAGGGGACGGGAGATTTCCCACCGCTCATGAACGATCCCACGATTGGCCCGCGCATCGTGACCTGGATCAGAATACGCCTGCCCACGCCCACCACCTCCAATGGCGCGAGCGTGGTTGCATCTGCGCAATTGGTCTGGGTCGGCGTCAACGCGACGCTCATCTATCAAGCAGTGACGGTGGTCAACGAGGTCGTCGGCGCGGCCACCGGAGAACCCGACCAGAGCTACACGCTCGCAAACAGCCCCGTGTTGCCAACCACTCTGACCGTAACAACCCAGGTCACGACGGGATCGCAGCCGGTGGTCACGCCATGGGCGCAGATGGAAGATCTGACCACCGCCGGGCCCAACGATATGGTTTACGAGCTCGATCCCGAGGCCGGGCAGATAACCTTCGGCGACGGCATCAACGGCGCGCGTCCGCCGGCTGGCGCACGGATCGTTGCAAGCTATCAATATGGCGGCGGAACGCAGGGAAATGTGGCGATCGGCGCGGTCAGCAGCACGACCGATCCGCGGTTGCAAGGCGGCTACAGCGTGTCGAACCCGGTGCCGACGTCCGGCGGAGATCTGGCGCAGACGGTCGCCGACGCTGAGCAAAACATTCCGTCGATCATCCGCAACAAGGACCGGCTGGTGACCGCGCAGGACTTCGCCGATGTGGCAATGAACACGCCCGGCGTTGACATCAATCGCGTCGATATCCTGCCGCTGTTCGTTCCCGGTCCACCGCCGCAGGACGGCGTTGCCGGGGTCGTGACACTGATGGTTGTGCCGCTGACCGATCCGGTCAATCCGTTATGGCCGACGCCGGACCGGTTATTCCTCGGCCGCGTCTGCTCTTATCTTGATACCCGCCGATTGGTAACGACGGAAGTTTATGTGTGTGGTCCGGACTATGCCTCCGTCTATGTCTCGGTCGGAATTGCCGTGCAGGCTGGTTACTTTCCCGATCTGGTGAATCAGGCGGTGACCACGGGCCTGCAGAACTACCTGTCGTCGCTGCGGGGTCTGGGGCCGACCGGCGCCGGCTGGCCATTGCGCAAGACACTGTTGGACAAAGACCTTGAAGCCGCGGTGACGCGTATTGAAGGCGTCGAATACGTGGATTCGCTGTTGCTTGGGGGCAGTGATGGCAGCCAGGTGACGGAAATCACCTTCACCGGCCTGCAACTGCCGCGGCTCGACGGGCTGCTTGTCGTCGAGGGCACCGCCAGTCCTCTCGGCAGCGTCGTTGGGACCTTGGCACAACCGGCTCAACCCGGTGTCAGCGTCGTTCCGGTTCCCGTCATCAATGCCAAATGTTGAGGCACTAACTGGGAAGGAGGCATTCGGCGTGGACGTCAATGGGACCCGTTTCCAACTTATCCAGGGCAAGTCCGACTGGACTGGCTGCCTGGAAGACGGGCAGCCCGGCGCCTGGTCCGCGCTTTCCTGGAATGACGCCGGGAACGTTGTAACGTTGACGCCGTTGCTGCCGATCGTGCCGCCGCCACGGTCGGGCGGTCCACTCGATCCGTCGGTTCGGCGCGGCGCCGCCGCCGATCAGTTGGGACACTGGTACTGGATCGGCGCCGATCGTCAAAGTCTGTTCTGGCTTCCCCGCGGCACGCAACAGGTCCTCTCGCTATGGCCGCAACCGATGGCGTCGTCGTTAGAGCCCGTCGGTGCCTTCGTCACGACTGGAGCTGCGCGCCTGCCGACGCCGATGATTTTCGGCGGGCTTGCCGTGACGCATCACAACTATCTTGTCGCCGGTTGTTTCGCTCCGGACCCTACAGCGCCGGCAGGACTGTTGATCTTCGACCTGTCCTCGGGTGCGCGGCCGTCCCTGTTGCTGTTAGCCGCCGGGATGCCGTTCGTGCCTTTCGACATCGCGGCGGCGGCCGATGGCGGGTGCTGGGTACTCGATCGCCAGAATCGCACTTACTGGGGCTTCAACAGGGACTTCCGCGCCTTGGCGCAGACTGAGCCAACCGTCGTCGAACCGTCCGGTTTTCAGTCGGTGCATGACCTGACTCCGCATGCGGAAACCCCGCTGCCGCGGCCGGCCGGGTTTGCTGTCCAGGTGCCGGATCCGATCGCCATCGAGGGGCTTCCTGACGGCAGCGTCCTGATACTGGATGGGACAGCCGAAACCAAAACGACTGCCGGCGCGACGATCGCTTCAATTGTCTATCGTTACCGGTTCAGCACGATGCTGGGCACGCCGCTGCCACTCGGCGGCGTGGCCGACGTTACTGACGATACCGGCAGCGGTCTGCAGGCCATCACGCTCGCGGTCGCCGCGCATGACATCGCGTTCAATCCGGACACCAATGTGCTTTACGCCGCCGATCGGTTCGGCCGGCAGAGCCTGGCGTTCAACGTTACCCTGACGCCCGCGCTGGCGCTGGTTCTGCGTGGCGATTATCTGCCGATGCATCTGTTCGGTGGGCGCGCCCTGGTTGGTTGGCGCGATAAGGGCGTGGCGGCGGTTTCCTACGACGTCGTCGGCAATGCGGCGGCCGGCGACCAGGCCGTGCGATGGGCGAAGCTGCAGGCGATCGATCAGTCATCCTACGCGCGCGATGCCGTGCTGGTGACGCCCGTTCTTGACGGCAAGGCGCGCGATTGTGTCTGGGACGAGGTGTTTCTCGATGCCTGCATCCCACCAGGCGCCACCGTCACCGTATCGACCAGCGCCGATAACGACCCCACCCTCGTTGCCGATCCGCAGGCACCGTTCAACCAGGAGCCGCCGCTCTATCTGCGTCCGGCCGGATCAGAAATGCCTTGGTACCACGCGTTCCCAAAAACCATACCGCCGCCAGCCGGGCGTGGCACGTGGGAGGTCCTGTTGCAGCGGGCGAAGGGCCGGTACCTGAGGGTGAAGCTGGAGCTTTCCGGCAACGGCCGCGCATCGCCGGAACTTAAGGCGATGCGGGCTTATTACCCGCGCTTCTCCTATCCGCGCCAATATCTTCCGGCAGTTTACGTCCAGGATCCGATATCTGCATCATTCGTCGAACGGTTTCTGGCAAATCCCAAAGGATTCTACACCAAGATCGAAGGCCGGATACAGGACATCGGTTACCTGTTCGACCCGCGCAGTACTCCCGCCGAAGCGCTGGACTGGCTGGCAAGCTGGCTCGGCCTGACGCTTGATCCGTTGTGGGAAACCATCAACCAGCGCTTGCAGACAGGGACCGCCACCACCACGACGCAGACCGCGCCAGATCGGCGCCGTCTGTTCATTCGGTTTGCCACGCGCCTGTTCACGCGGCGCGGCACCGCGGACGGCATTCGCTTCGCGTTGCATCTTTTGCTGGAGCCTGGCCTGGAGGCGACCCTGCAACGCTTTAGACTGGCGCGGCTGACGCCGGATCCCGTGCTGATCGAAACGCTGCAAGGTCTTGGGCTTCCGGTTCCAACGCCGGCAATGACCGAAGCCGATATCGAGAACCTGTTCACGCTGTATTTGCTATCGCCAAAGCGTCCATCAAAGATCCGCATCGTCGAGCGGTTCATGACGCGGGGCGGCCTGGCCACGGTCGCGGGCGACCCTACCGAAACGGACGCAGCGAATGATAGCGTCGCTGCCACGGCGCACCGCTTCGCGGTCATGATTCCAGAAACGCTGCCGGCAGATATCCAGACCATGGTGTCGCGCATCGTAGACCTGGAGAAGCCGGCGCATACCGCCTATGAGGTACGCCGTTACTGGGATTATTTCCGGGTCGGCGCAGCCCGTCTCGGTACCGACACAATACTTGGCGAGGACGCCCGCTTCGTGCCGATGATCCTCGGCCAGGACGCCTTGTCGAGTGGTTATCTCGCCTATCCGCCGCCGATGAACGCCAGGGATCGCGCCGTGCTCGACCGCGACCGCCTCGGCGCCATGCCGGCCTTATGAAGTCGGGGGATCATATGACGGACGGCAGCGCAGCCTTGCTGACCAATGCCCCATTGGATCCGAAGAAACTGCCCAACTATGTCTACGGCATGGTGCTGGGCCCGTCCGACTTCCGCCAGGTCCTCGAGAACTTTAATTGGAAGCACCGCAACGCCAACCAATTGCTGCATGGTGCCGGCACGGTATGCGGACTGAAGGTGTCGTCGCAGTTATTGCCGGGCGGGACCGATGTGGAGATCGTCGTCGCGGCCGGCTTCGCGATCAGTCCACGCGGACGATGGATCCGGATCGACCAGGATCAATGCGCGCCACTGAACCAGTGGCTGCATTCTCCGGTTGGCAGTCTGCCCACGGCACTGGCTGCGGGGGCGCACACGGTCTACGTGACACTTTGCTACCATCAGTGCCTTACCGATCTGGTGCCGATCGCCGGTCAGCAATGCGCGCCCGACGCGAGCAATCAGGCGCCGTCCCGCATCCTCGAATCGTTCAGGCTGCAATTCTCCTGGACCCCTCCTGCTCAGCCGCTTGAGGATCGCGCTCGCGCGTTCGGCGCATTGATGCGGCGGATCGTGATCGTTGACGCGGCGGCCTCGCTGCCGTCCGCGGACGACAGCCAGGCGTTGCTCGACGCCGTGCACGCGCTGGCGCAGTCGTCGCAGGCAGGCTCTCTGCCAGGTTCACTCCCCGACGCGCTGCCCGCTTTTGGACCGATCCATCTGGCCAGTGCCGACGCCGATGCAACCATACGCGAGGCGATGACCATCTGGGTCACCGAGGTTTGCCCAACGCTCCGCTCGAAACCCGAAGCCAGCCCGTTGCTGGATCCCGCAATCGACGACTGCCTGTTATTGGCGGCAGTGAATTTCACGGTCGCCGGCAATGGCCAGGTCGGTCTGCCGGTCGACTCGCACGGCGCCCTGCTGCCCGGTGCCATCGTGATCGACGAGACCGAGCGGCCGGTGCTGGTGCCGACCCGCATTCTTCAGGAACTGTTTCCGAGCGGAGGCGAGGCCGGATCAGCCGGTCAAGAGGAGATGACCGGAACGCTGCTGATGAAACCGCTGAGCGCCACCTGGCCGCAATTCACCACCGTTTACGAGCCGCTGCCGGCCTATGTACCCCCTGACGCATTGATCGAGTTGTCAATCGAAAGCGCGGTTCCTCCGCTGATCGACAATTCCGTTGCTGCGGGAAGAAACGTCGCACTGACCCTGGTACGCCCGGCGGCCGGGTCGTTACCCTCACCGCTGAGCGTTGCAGCCACCTATCTTTCGGCAGCGCCTAATTTCATTTCCGCTACGGTTCGTTGGCGCTGGTATCAGGGATGACACCACCATGACCGTCGCGACGCAAACCCGAAGCCTGACCGAGGCGATCCTGGATTCCGGGATCCAGAATACGAACTATTTCAACGGCCGTATCCTGAATGCTGGCGACCTGCAGACCGATCAGGAGGCGAACCGGGAGCAGCACGAGCAGCTTGGCATGACTGTAGGCGCTGGTGTGGTGCGCGGTCTGTGGGTCGAGCTGGTTTCTGCCGGCAGCGGCACCGCAACACCGGTCGTTTCCGTGAGCCAGGGCCTGGGGTTCAACGTCGCCGGCCAGGCAGTGGCGCTGCCGCTCGATGTTCAGGTGGCGCTGACGCGTGTCACCACGCCGCAGCCGCCGGATGCGGGTTTGTTTGCGAATTGCGCGCCCCCGTCCTCGACCGCGGTGCCCGTCCAGGCGGGCATCTATATCCTGCTCGCCACGCCGGCATCGGGGTACCAGGGCCAGGCGCCGATGTTCGGCTTCAACGATGTGAACGCTGCCACTGGTTGCGGCAGCCGATATGCGGTCGAGGGTGTCAGCTTTCGCCTTGTGCAGTTCGACATCACCACGCTGACGAGATTGAGCCAGGCAACGCAAACCGCGATCGCCCAGTTGATGACGCAGACCGACACGGCGAGCCTGTCGAAACTGCGCAACTGGCTCGCGCATGTTTGTTTCGGGACAGAAGAAGTGACGGGTCTTCTTGTTGATCCCTTTGCGCGCACCAATAAGCAGTCGCCGTATTTGGCCTATGGCGCGATCGACTCGCTGATTGCATCCGGTGCAGTGACAAGCTTGGATTTGCCGCTGGCGCTGATATACTGGACGGTACAGGGGGTGCAGTTCCTAGATCAGTGGTCGGTGCGCCGACAACCGATCCCGCCGGTGCAGACCACGACCTGGCCGTTGCTATTGAGCCGGCGCCGGCGCAGCGAGGCCGAAGCCATGTTCCTTCAGTTCGAGGATCAGGCGCAGTCGATTGTCGCCAACCAGACAAACCCCGCATCGGTCGAGGTCGATAGCTACTTTACCTATCTGCCGGCCGCCGGGTTGCTGCCAGTCACAGGCGACGGCCTTTCGACAGTGACCGGCACCCCAGCAGCCCCAGCCTTCGACCTGCCAGGATTCTTTGGCGCGCACGCCTCTCACGATGTCGCCACGACTGATGGCAGCCAACTGCGTGCGATTTTTGCCGAGGCGCTCGATTTCGAACCCATCTCGTTGTCCCAGACTGGCGAAATTCAGCTCTACCTGGTGTGGGAAAACCTGCAAGCCATCAACGGCGGCACCACGGCGCAACTGGCGCTTATTTTTACCAGTCCGGCAATGCGCTATCGGGGCGTCGCCCGCTTCGGCGGGGCGAAGTGGAGTCTCAGCCGTTTCGCTCCGCGCGTTGTATGAAGGGGATGTCCTATGTCTGACCTGCAAACGCTGGTGAACGCGATACCTGATGCCCAGGACGGGAATATCATCACCAGCAACTACCATAACACCGTAAAGGCGGCCCTGCAGGCCATGGCCAGTCAGCTGGAAGCCGCGGCACCGGGCTCCCAGACCGTCAATCTGACGGTTCAGCCGAATTTTGCCGCCATCAGTGGAGCCACGGCCTGGACTGTTGCATTAGGGGTGGCAACGTCGGCTGCCGGTTCGAACGGCTTCATACCGCTCAATCTGCCTGATGGCGCAACCATCAATCAGATGGTAGCAATCGGGGCTCAGACCAGTCCGGCGGCGAAGGGCTTTGCGAGCCTGCTGGTCATGCCGCTTGGCGGCACCGCCGGCACGACCTTGATCCTGATTGATCTCAGCACAGGCGGGAACCCGTTTACGCTCACGGGAAGCCCTAGCGTACCAGGACTCACAGCGAGCGCGCTTAAAGATATGGAGACCGTGCAGAACTCTCTGTTCAAGTACGCCATCCAATCCGAAGTGCTTGGTGCGGGAGTTACGATCAATGCCTTCCAAGTTGGCTACACGACGGCCGGGTAACCATCACCAGCGAAGGAGGATGTCATGAGTACAGATCCCAATATCGCCGAGTTCGACCCGAACGGGTGCCTGTGGATAGATGCGACACCGCCAAATCCGTATTGGCTAAGTCCCAGCGTCATCATGACGACGAAGCCAAGCGATCCAAGCGATGTATATCCAGGCGCAAACCACACGAGCGTCACAGTCTCGTGGAAGGCAGAGTGCGCGTTTGCCGGGGTTGCCGCCGAGTTGAATACCGCGCTCTTCGATCTGTATATCGGCGATCCGTTTTTGGGCATGGCTCAGGCATCGTTGGGTTCGCTCACCGGCGGATCGCCAGCTCAGCCCAACATAACGGCTGGCCAGTTGAATGTTGTGACATCTGTCGGACCTTGGGATTCCAGTACGATTCCGACCCTGTCGCAACCCCATCATGCCTGCCTACTGGCACGCGTATATCCCTTGGGGGCAACCCCGGATTCAGGCGACCTTTCGGGTTATCCTGGCAGCGACCAGCACTATGCACAACATAATTGCACCGTGAATACGACCGACGGCCAGGGAATGATAAGGATACCGATCGGCAACGGCACGTCTCGCCGCGGCCCACAATTTGTTGCGATCCAAGCGGTGCCCGTCCTGGAGCCCAATCGCACGGTGTTGGACGCTGTCATGCCCAGCCTGCAGCTTCACCCGGGCTTCAAGCAGATCGCCACCACACCTCTGCGCTCCGTTGAGCTCGACCTGAGCGCATTCAAGAGCCCTCACGAAAGTCTGCTCGACAGGATCGAACATTGGATTGAAAAGGAAGCGCTTGAAATCATCGCGGCTCTGGAAGGTGATTGCAAAAAAGCCAACGGAACCTCTGCGCGAGTCGTATTGCCACCGAACTTCTTCGCCAAATTCCACTTCATCGCCGATCTCTCGGGTGCAAAGCCGGGCGACGCGCATATCTATAATCTTTCGCAGGTCAACAGCAAAGTCGAACGCGCCGGCGGCCTTGGACAGGCTGGTGGCGTTACTCTCGCCTTCCTGATCACCCCCTGAAAGGAAGCAAAGGACCATGTGAACTGTTGGCAAGATGGGGCTGTTACTGTGGGATAACGCCAATCGCACGCGGATCGGGCGGCTCCGCGTGCGGGGCGTTGGGGAGAACGCGAACCCCCGGCTCGCGATGTCGGGAATGCTGGAAGGCGCCGACCTGCGTCCGCCAGAGCTTTCCCCCGCCACCGTGCTGATCGTCCGGCATATGAACGACCCGTTGCCGGGGCGCCTCTCGCCGCAACGAAGGCTCGGCTTGGTCGATGCCGCGTGGGAGCGGGCCGCACGTGAGAACCTGGCCGGGTTTTACCGCCGTGCCGCGCGCCCCGGCCGAGGACCGGTGCCGATCGACGCCGATGCCGTCGTCTTCGCCGACGAAAGCGAATTGCTGGCGAGCCTCATGCTCGATCTCGTCAGCGGCAGACTGCGGGAGCGCTGGTGGTGGCGGAGCGTTGCCAGTTCATCAGCGACCGCCTTTCCCCCGACGCTCGCCACGCTGTTGTGCGATCGGGCGGTCTGGGTACCGGCGGCCCTGGCACGGTTGGCGCGCCAGGGCCGTGCGGTCGAGGTCGTCCGCGCCCTCTCGCCTTCGGAGGCACTGACCGTTCTGGCCGCGATCAGCGCGGTGCATGGTGTCTCTGAAACCACGACGTGTGTGGTATCGCCACCCGCAGGGTTTGCCGCGGGTGCCACCGCCGATTTGCCGCCGCCATCCGCCGCCACCAGCGACAAGAAGCACGCGAACCAGGGTCGCCCGATGGCGGAGGAACCGGCGATAACGCCCGCAAGGCGTTCAGTCAGAACACCACCGCCATGGTCGGCGGGCGCGCCGCCCGGCGCGGTTCCCGCCGATCTTGACCGGCCTCGAGCCTGTCTCCTGGGCATCGCGTTGATGCTGTACCACCGGCCGGAGGCCGTGCGCAGTGCCTCTTTCGCGGTGGGTCTGCAACGGTGGTGGCAAAGCCAGCCAATGGCGCCCGCCCGCGCGGCGCCCGCGATGTCGCAAACGCCGGGGTCCGCGCCGATTGCCGGACGCATTGTGGCAACGGACATCGACCATGCCTCGCAGCCGGCCAAGAAAAGCGCGCGGGGCGACATGCAGCCGCCGCCACGGACGCCCGCGCCGCCGTCGCGCCCGCGTGACGTGGCCCGATCGCTCGCGACCGACGCGCAGAGCATGGCAACCAATGCGCCGCCGGCGCGACCAGTTCCCGGCGATTCCGAGCAGACATCGCAAGATTCACCGTCACCGGTCCTGACGGCCTCACCCTCCGCCGCCGGCGATCAACCAGCGACACGGCTCGCGGTGCCTGCCTCCGCCACGGAAGCGTCAATCGGTGAGCAGGAACCGGCACCACCCAACCACGTCGCGGCGGCAAATGACGTTGCTGTTTCGCGCCTGCAAATAAGTCCGCCGGATGTCGAAAAACCGGCAGATGACACCGACACCCTGTTACCCGAAGCAGGGCTGTCGCTGGAAAGCGGTGTCGAAACCGCACTCGGGGGCATCCTGTATCTGATCAACGCCATGTGCGCGCTCGATTTGCCCGACTGCTTCGAGACGGAATGGCGATTGGCGAGCATGGTCGGAAGTTGGGGCATCCTCGATGCTCTGGGCCGGGCACTGCTGCCATCGGATACCGACCACGCCGGCGACCCGATTTGGACGGCGCTCGCTGTGCTTTCGGGACGCGACACACGCGCGGCACTTGGCGCCGGACTGCCGCGACGGGCCCGTTACCAACTTCCCATCGCCTGGTCAGAACAGATGACGGCCGACGCGAGCGAGCCACGAGCCTGGGCCGCAAACGGCCGCCGGCTGCGCATTTGGAACCATGCGGGGTACGTGCTGAGCGAAACCTGCCGCGGTTCTCCGCCCGACGCACGCATGCTCTCCGCCGCGCTGCCGCGGGAGCGTTTTGCCAATGCGCCGCTTGCAACATTGTCGGGACCCTTGATCGCGTGCATCGATCCTGCACTCAGGCGTTGGTTGTCCCTGGCCGTTCCGTTCATCCGGCGGCGTCTGATCCGCGCGCTGGGGATCGATCCGACGGCGGAAGGCCTGCACGAAGCATTGCTCAGCCGCCGGGGCCACCTGCACGTGACACCAACGCATGTCGATCTGGTGATGAGGCTCGACGCGGTATCACTGCCGGTGAGGGTGTCCGGGCTCGACCGCAATCCCGGTTGGCTCGTCGCGTTCAACCGGGTCATCCTGTTTCATTTCGAGTAGATGATGATGCCCAATGCATTCGCCCATATCCAACACGACGCAGCGGGTCATTTCCGGCTGAACTTCTACGCGGCGCTCTACCACCTGGTGCACGCGCTGCGCCGCCTGGGGGGTGAGGGCGGCATGACCTTGGAACGAACATTGGCAGAGCACCCGCATCTCGGGCGCTATCTAGAACAGATCCTGCCGCATATCCCCGATGGGCTGTCATGGGTGGACACGTTGTCCTGGTGGCGGACGGAGATCAAGGCGTGGGAAAGCGAGGCAGCGGTCGAGCTGCCGCTCGTCGCGCTGTCACGGCACCTCGGTCTTGGGTTCAACGGCCGGATGGCGCTGATGATGGCCGCGCTTGGCGAGGAGGATTCGCGATTCGGCACCTTGTTCGAAGCACTGCAAAGTCCGCTGGTTTCGCGCCGTCCTTCGCTGGAACTGGTCGGGCGTATCATGGCGAACGGCGACGGCGGGTCGGATGCAAGTGGTTGGACGGTGTGTCGCGATCTGCTGACGTTCGGGCTGATCGAGGTCGTCAATCCCGAGGCACCACGCTCGGAATTGACGATCAAAACGCCGGCGTCGGTTTGGCGGATGATCCGCGGCGAACGCAGTGACGATCTGCTGCCTGGCTGTCAGCTTCTGGCGGGGGAGAGCTTCGCGCCGGTCGCTGATCTGATCCTGGACGATGAGTTCCTGGCGCGGCTCGGTCGCCTGCCGGAACTGATCGCGGACGGCCGGATTCGCACGGTCGTAGTGAAGGGGATGCCCGGCAGCGATCAGCTTCGTGTGCTGGGTTCTATGGCACGTGCGTGTGGCCTCGGGCTTGCCGTGGTCCCCGGAACGGCGGAACGGCCCGGCGATGGGGCGGGGCCGAAGCGGGCCAGCCCACCGCTGCTGGGACCGCTCTGCGTCATGGGGTGCTATCTGCCCGTCTTTGTTTATGACCTGGCTCCCGGCGAAACTGCCGATGTGCCGGTGTTGCCAGGCTATGCCGGGCCACTGGGCATCGTTCTCGGGCTCGAGGGCGGCATCGCGGGCACGACGACGGAAGCGGCGTTGACCCTGAGCCTGCCGCTGCTGTCGGCGGAGCAACGCCAGCGTTCCTGGCGTGAAGCGCTGCACGGCCACGCCGGCGCTGACCTGAAACATTTGAGCGAGCGCTTCCTGCTGCCGGCCGGACATCTCCGCCAGGCTGCAACGATGGCGATAGGCCACGCCGCCCTGGACCGGCGCGAAAATGTTGAGATTGGCGACATTCGCCACGCGTGCCGGACCCTCAACCGCCACATGCTGGATACGCACGCGGCGCTGCTCGAGGGCGGAGGCTCATGGCACGAGCTTGTGGTCAGCGAGCCGACGGGGATCAGGCTTCGCGAGCTGGAGCTGCGCTGTCGCCATCGCGAACGAATGCTGCGGCATCTCGGCAGCGCGTTTACCGCCAGCTCCAATCGCGGCGTGCGTGCGCTGTTTACCGGTGCCAGCGGCACCGGCAAGACACTGGCGGCGAAGATCATCGCGGCCGAGCTGGGCATCGACCTGTACCGCGTCGATCTCGGTGCCGTCGTCAACAAGTACATCGGCGAGACTGAGAAGAACCTGCATCAGGTGCTGTCACGGGCCGAGGCGCTCGATGTCATTCTGCTGCTGGACGAAGGCGACTCGCTGCTCGGCAACCGAACCGAGGTCAAGACGGCCAACGACCGCTACGCCAATCTGGAAACCAATTACCTGTTGCAGCGGCTGGAGAACTATCATGGCATCGTCATCGTAACGACCAACGCCGCGCAGCATATCGACCGGGCGTTTCAGCGGCGGATGGACGTGGTGGTGTCGTTTGTCCACCCGCAGCCGGAGGAGCGCCGTGCAATCTGGTGGTTGCATCTGCCGGCGCGGCACGCCATCGGCAGCGGCTTTTTCGCCGAAGTGGTGCAGCGTTGCGCGCTGACCGGCGGGCAGATCCGTAATGCCGCGCTGCACGCGACGTTGCTCGCCGTCGACGAGGGTGAAGGGGTGGTACGCGAGGCGCATCTCGAAGCGGCGATCCGCGCCGAGTATCGCAAGGTCGGCGCCACCTGTCCGCTCGACGGCAGTGGCTTCGCCGCGCGGCCGAGCGGCCTGGGTGCCTTTATGGAAGTGATGCGGTCATGAGCGAATCAGTCGCGAAGGCACGTGCCAGGGTTCCATCCTCAGCGCTGCAGCGGGCACCAGCAAAGGCGCCGACACCGGCGGGTTCCGGTGCGCGCGCGGGGCTGTCGGGACTGCTGCGCGGGGCTGGCCCGGCCGTTGGACTGGGCGTGCAACGCCAGGTCGCTGTTGGCGAGCAGGGTGATCGGTTCGAGCGTGAGGCCGATGCTGCCGCCGATCGTGTCAATACCGGCGACAGCGTGGAGCCTTCCGCGATTTCGCC
>Ga0335075_10002230_pt1 | contig 31370 bp, 34 predicted proteins | sample Lox_Sample_24_FD_206723 | JGI IMG/M metagenome (GOLD analysis project Ga0335075, IMG submission 206723) | Soil microbial communities from Loxahatchee National Wildlife Refuge, Florida, United States - Lox_Sample_2.4 | ecosystem: Environmental > Terrestrial > Soil > Wetlands | place: USA...
CTGCGCATGGTCCCCCTCCCCGTGCCGGGGAGGATTTGATATCGTTCCGGTATGAGCCTCGCCCGCAACCTCGCCGCCGTCCTCCTGCTCGCCGTCCTCCCGGCGACCCAGGCGGCCGCCGCCGACCCCTTCGTCACCGTCAGCCCGACCGCCGACGGCAGCACCGGGCTCGCTTGGTGGCTGCTGGACATGAACAGCCGGCCCAAGGGCACGACCGTCGCCGGAATCACCCTGGCCCAGATCAACGCCGCGCTGGGCGCGGGCGAGCCCCGCTGGTGCGCCGCCGACGTGCTGACCCCCGCTTCCTTCACCTCGCCCGATCCCGCGGTGCGGGCGGAGATCGCGCAATCCGTGACCGGGCCCGCGGGCAGCATCTTCAGCGCGACCACGCGCATGACCGGCGTCCCGCTCACGGCCGTGGTCGGCAATTATCTCGCCTGCGACGGCGGCGTCGCGCCCTTCGTGCTGCTCGTCCAGCCGGCCGCGACGGGGGCGACGCTCGTCTATGTGCGGGGCTATTTCGGCTGGACGCCGTTCATCGCCGTGCGCGCCGACGCGAACCGCCTCATCGTCAGCTCCTGCCTCGAATGCGACCATGCGGAGATCCTGACCTACCGCGCCGGCCGCTTCTCCTGGCGCAGCGAAAATCCCTGACGCGCCGATGCGCGGCGAGACCGATCTCGGCCGGCTGCTGGCGGGCATGGCGCCGGTCCTCGACCCGATCGAATATGGCTTCGAGACCGCCGCCGGGGCACAGCCGCTCGGCGACGCCTTCGCCCTGATCCGCGAGGCCGAGGGCGTGACCGTGATCCGCCCCGGCGCGGGCTGGGCGCGGATCACGCTCACCATCCACTCCAGCCTCGCCGCCGTGGGCCTCACCGCCCGTGTCGCGACGGCGCTGGCCGACCGGGGCATCAGCGCCAACATGGTCGCCGCCTTCCACCACGACCATGTCTTCGTGCCCTGGGACAGGCGGGAAGATGCGCTCGCAATTCTGAAAGGGCTAACTCGCGATCATTGACTCCTGCAGTGAACTTTGTTATTCAAAGTACATTAGGGAGATCAAGATGCTGAAACCGATTCTCGCGGCCGGTCTATCGCTCGCCGCGGCGACCGCCGCCGCCGCCCAGGCGCAACAGGCCGTGCCCCGGCAGCCCGCGCCGCAATGCGCTGTCGCCGATACCGCCACCACCGCGGAAGAGGTCCGCGCGAACGGCCTGGTCGCGCAATATATCCGCCCGAACCGGCCCGGCCGCCATCCGGCTTTGCTCATCCTCGGCGGCTCCGAGGGCGGCACGGAAGGGGTCCGCCGCCTCGCCGCGCCCTTCGCCGCCCAGGGCTATGCCGTGCTCGCGCTCACCTATTTCGGCGCCGAGGGCGTGCCGCAGAATCTCGACCAGATCCCGCTCGAATATTTCGCCACCGGCCTCGCCTGGCTCGCCGCCCGCGCCGAGGTCGATCCGGCGCGGCTCGGCGTCTACGGCATCTCCAAGGGCGGCGAGGCGGCCCTGCTCGTCGCCAGCCGCAACCCGCGGGTGCGCGCGACCGTCGCCGGCGTGCCCAGCAACGTGACCTGGCAGGGCATCATCCGCCCCGCCTGGGACAATCGCTCGAGCTGGTCCGAGGGCGGCCGGCCGCTGCCCCATCTCGCTTATGATTTCAGCCGCGGCTTCACCTCCATATATGCGCTCTACGAAGGCGCGCTGGCCAATCTCGCGCAGCATCGCGACGCGGAGATCCCCGTCGAGCGGATCAACGGCGCGGTCCTGCTCATCTCCGGCCGTGCCGACCGGCTCTGGCCGTCCAGCGCCATGTCGGACGCGGTGGTGGCCCGGCTGCGCGCGCACGATTTCCGCTTCCCCGTGCAGCATCTCGCCTTCGACGATGCCGGCCATGCCGCGTCGTCGCCGCCGGCGCTCGGCGCCTCCAGCCAGGGGCCCGACAGCTTCGTCGGCGGCACGGTCGAGGGCAATGCCCGCGCCCGCGCCGAAAGCTGGCGCGCGACCCTCTGCTTCCTCCGCGACGCGCTGGCCACGCCGGCGCGGCGCTGAGCACGGAACCAGCGATCTAAAGAAAGGAGTCATCCCGGCGAAGGCCGGGACCCATGCACACGGTTTGCGGAGGCTATGCGCAAGCACTTTCGCCCGTCCGGCCAGGCAGGTGTGCATAGGTCCCGGCCTTCGCCGGGATGACTCCCCGCGCACCGCGACTTTGTTGGATACAAGTTGGAAATCGCCTGCCAAGCTGGCGCAATGACCATCTGTCGTCCGCCTGTCCGTCGCACCGGCCGAAACCGCCTTGGCCACTCGGTTCACCGCAATTTCCCCGCGACGTTTCGGCACTTTTGTCACCTTATCGGCCCCGCATGAGCCTCGCGATTCTCGAGACCGGCGCGCCGCCGCCCGAATTGCTCCCCGAGCACGGCCATTATCCGGCCATGTTCGAGCGCCTGCTGGGCGTCGAGGCGACCACCTATGAGGTCCGCGCCGGGGAGCTGCCGCCCGATGTCGCGCGGCATGAAGCCTATCTGGTCACCGGCTCCTCGGCCGGCGTCTATGAGGATCTGCCCTGGATCCCGCCTTTGATCGATTTCCTGCGCGCGGCACGGGGTCAGGCGAAACTGGTCGGCATCTGCTTCGGCCATCAGGTGATGGCGCAGGCCTTTGGCGGCCATGTCGAGAAGTCGCCCAAGGGCTGGGGCGTCGGCCTTCATTCCTATCCCGTCGTCCGTCGGGAGGCGTGGATGGACGATATCCCGCTCGTCTCCGCCGTGGCCTCCCACCAGGACCAGGTCGTGCGGGCGCCGCCCGGCGCGCGGCTGACTGTGTCCTCCGCCTTCACGCCTCATGCCGGCCTCGCCTGGGACGACGGCATGGCGATCTCCTTCCAATTCCATCCGGAGATGAGCACGGCCTTCGCCCGCGCCCTCTACGACAGCCGCCGCGACCGCATCCCGGACGTGGACGCCGCCATCGCCTCGCTCGACGCGCCCAACGACAGCGCCCGCATCGGCGCGTGGATCAACCGCTTCCTGACCGGGCCGCGATGATGATAAGCGGCACAAACGAATCCTGAGGGGAGCAAGCCACACATGAAGACCCGCGCCGCCGTCGCCTTCGCCGCCAAGCAGCCGCTGGAGATCGTCGAGCTGGACCTGGAAGGGCCGAAGGCCGGCGAGGTGCTGGTCGAGATCATGGCGACCGGCATCTGCCACACCGACGCCTATACGTTGGACGGGTTCGACAGCGAGGGGCTCTTCCCCTCGGTTCTCGGCCATGAAGGGGCGGGCGTGGTCCGCGAAGTCGGGGCAGGGGTGACCTCGGTGAAGCCCGGCGACCATGTGATCCCGCTCTACACGCCCGAATGCCGGCAGTGCAAAAGCTGCCTCTCGGGCAAGACCAACCTCTGCACCGCGATCCGCGCCACCCAGGGCAAGGGCCTGATGCCGGACGGCACCAGCCGCTTCTCCTACAAGGGCGAGACCATCTACCATTATATGGGCTGCTCGACCTTCTCCAACCACACGGTCCTGCCCGAGATCGCGGTCGCGAAGATCCGCGAGGACGCGCCCTTCCAGACCAGCTGCTATATCGGCTGCGGCGTCACCACCGGCGTCGGCGCGGTGGTGAACACGGCCAAGGTGCAGGTCGGCGACAATGTCGTGGTCTTCGGCCTCGGCGGCATCGGCCTCAACGTCATCCAGGGCGCGAAACTGGCCGGCGCGGGCAAGATCGTCGGCATCGACATCAATCCGGCGCGCGAGGAATGGGGCCGCCGCTTCGGCATGACCGAGTTCCTCAACACCAGGAACATGTCGCGCGAGGACGTGGTCGCCAAGGTCGTCGAGCTGACCGACGGCGGCGCCGACTACACGTTCGACTGCACCGGCAATACCGAGGTGATGCGCACCGCGCTCGAGGCCTGCCATCGCGGCTGGGGCACCTCGATCATCATCGGCGTCGCCGAGTCCGGCAAGGAGATCGCGACCCGGCCCTTCCAGTTGGTCACCGGCCGCAACTGGCGCGGCACCGCCTTCGGCGGCGCCAAGGGGCGCACCGACGTGCCGAAGATCGTCGACTGGTATATGAACGGGAAGATCGAGATCGATCCGATGATCACCCACGTGCTGAGCCTCGAGGAGATCAACAAGGGCTTCGACCTGATGCATGCGGGCGAGAGCATCCGCAGCGTCGTGGTCTATTGAGGAGGGAAGGCATGTTCACGCATCTGCTCGTCGGCACCAACGACACCGCGAAGTCCAAGCAATTCTACGACGCCACTTTGGGCGCGCTCGGTTACGATCCGGGCTTCGACGCCGGCACCCGCTTCTTCTACCGCGGCGCGCAGGGCGCTTTCGGGGTCACCAAGCCGATCGACGGCCAGCCGGCCGTGGCGGCCAATGGCGGCACGATCGGCTTCGCCGCCGCCGACAAGGATCAGGTGGATGCCTTCCACGCCGCCGGGCTGGCCAATGGGGGCAGCTCGGAAGGCGATCCGGGGCCGCGGCCGAACGCGCCGGGCAATGCCTATGGCGCCTATCTGCGCGATCCGGACGGCAACAAGATCTGCGCCTTCTGCCAATTGCCGGGCTAGGCGTCCGGACCGGGAGGAGAAGATGATCAACCATGTCATGGTCGGCTCGAACGACATCGAGCGGTCCAAGATCTTCTACGATGCGGTGTTCGGCACGCTCGGGGCGGGCGAGCCGATCCGCAACGTCGCGGACAGCGGCCACATCCGGCTCTTCTATCGGCACGACGGCGGCACCTTCTGCGTCAGCCAGCCGATCGACGGCCGGCCGGCCACCTTCGCGAACGGCGGCACGATCGGCTTCAAATGCGGTTCGCCCGAGCAGGTGAAGGCCTTCCACGACGCCGGCGTCGCCCATGGCGGCAGTTCGGCCGAGGATCCGCCCGGGCTGCGCAACGGCGTGCTCGGCCCGATGCACCTGTCCTACGTCCGCGATCCCGACGGCAACAAGCTCTGCGCGATCCACCGGCCCGCTTGAGGAACCGCGTGGACCGCGGCCTCGTTCTCCCGCCGCAACGGGCGGTGACCGCCCCTGGAGAACGAGGTCATGAAAGGCATATTGGCATGGGCGATCGGGATCCCGATTCCGATCATCATCCTGCTCTACATCTTCAACGTGTTCTGAGCGTGGCGCGGGCTTCCTTCCGCGCCGGCGCGCCGGAGGAAGCCCGATGACCCTCGAGACCATCTCCACCAACAAGAGCTTCGGCGGCGTCCAGGGCGTCTACCGCCACCAGTCCGCCGAGACCGGCACGCCGATGGCCTTCTCGGTCTACGTTCCGCCCCAGGCGGAGCGGATCGGCAGGCTGCCGGTCGTCTGGTATCTGTCCGGCCTCACCTGCACCCACGCCAACGTCACCGAGAAAGGCGAGTTTCGCCGCGCTTGCGCCGAGCATGGCCTGATCTTCGTCGCCCCGGACACCAGCCCGCGCGGCGAAGGCGTGCCCGACGACGAGGCCTATGATTTCGGCCAGGGCGCGGGCTTCTATGTCGACGCGACCGAGGAACCCTATGCGGCCCATTACCGCATGTATTCCTACCTCACCGAGGAGCTGCCCGCTCTGGTCGCCGCGCATTTCCCGGCGGACATGGACCGGCAGGGGATTACCGGCCATTCCATGGGCGGCCACGGCGCGCTGACCATCGGCCTCCGCAATCCCGGCCGCTACCGCGCCATTTCCGCCTTCGCGCCGATCGTCGCGCCCGGGCGGGTGCCGTGGGGCGAGAAGGCGCTCGGCCGTTATCTTGGCGCGGATCGCGTCGCCTGGCGGCGGCACGACGCGGTCGCCCTGATCGAGGACGGCGCGCGCGTGCCGGAACTGCTCGTCGACCAGGGCGAGGCCGATACCTTCCTCGCCGAACAGTTGCGCCCGGACCTGCTCGAAGCGGCCTGCGCGGCCGCGGACATCGGCCTCACGCTGCGCCTGCAGCCGGGCTATGATCACAGTTACTATTTCATCTCATCGTTCATGGCCGACCATCTCCGCTGGCACGCCGAGCGGCTCTGAATCGCTGCGCGTGGTCCGGCGAAGGCCGGACCGCTGGACAAGGAGTCGCGGTAAGCGGCCTTGCACTGCCGCACTGCACAATTCGATAATCGGCTGAAAGATAAGAAAATTCTAATCGTAACGGGGGCGACGTGAAAAATTCACCCCTCCGTTGACGCACTGCAGCAAAACAGGCGAGCATCCCCCTCGACGCCCTGCGGGGGCGGCTGTCCCCCACGGGTGTCGCTTTAGGCACCGCGCGGTCCGTTACCGCGAAACGGGGGAGCGACATGAAGCTGATCATCGCGATCATCAAACCCTTCAAGCTGGAGGAGGTGCGCGACGCGCTCGCCGCCTCAGGCGTGCAGGGCATGACCATATCCGAAGTGAGGGGGTTCGGCCGACAGAAAGGCCAGACCGAAATCTACCGCGGCGCCGAATATACGACGTCGTTCGTGCCCAAGGTGCGGATCGAGCTGGTCGTGCCCGAAGGGCAGGCCGCCGCCGCCGTCGAGGCGATCCAATCCACCGCCAGCACCGGTACGATCGGCGACGGCAAGATCTTCGTGCTCGACGTCGCCCAGGCGATCCGGATCCGCACCGGCGAGCTCAACGATGACGCGATCTAGGGGGGCTGACATGTCACTCAACACACGAACTGGGAAATATCTGGGCTGGGGCGGCGCGGCCGCCTTGCTCCTCCTGCTGCTGCCCAATGCGGCCCTAGCCCAGGAGGCCGCCGCCGCGGCGCCCACGCCCAACAAGGGCGACACCGCCTGGATGATGACCTCGACGGTCCTCGTCCTGCTGATGATCCTGCCGGGCCTCGCCCTGTTCTACGGCGGCCTCGCGCGCACCAAGAACATGCTGTCGGTGATGACCCAAGTCGGCGCCGCGGCGGCGCTCGCCATGCTGGTCTGGGTCGGCTGGGGCTATACCATGGCGTTCGGCGACGGCGGCAATGCAGTCATCGCCGGCTTCGGCAAGGCCTTCCTGAAGGGGGTCACGCCGGATTCGACCGTGGCCACCTTCTCGGACGGCGTGGTCATCCCGGAATATGTGTTCATCTGCTTCCAGATGACCTTCGCGGCGATCACCCTCGCCCTGGTTCTCGGCTCGGTGGTGGAGCGCATCAAGTTCGCCGCCGTGCTGGTCTTCGGCGTCGTCTGGCTGACCATCGTCTACTTCCCGATCGCGCACATGGTGTGGGCGGGCAACGGCCTGTTCTACACCTGGGAGCCGGCCGCGCTCGATTTCGCGGGCGGCACCGTCGTCCACATCAATTCGGGCGTCTCGGCGCTGGTCGCCTGCCTCATCCTGGGCAAGCGCATCGGCTATCCGCGCGAGCCCATGCCGCCGCACTCGCTGGTGATGACCGGCATCGGCACGGGCCTGCTCTGGGTGGGCTGGTTCGGCTTCAACGCCGGCTCGGCGCTGGAGGCGAACGGGTCGGCCGCGTTGGCGATGATCAACACCTTCGCCGCCACCGCCGCCGCGGGCCTCGCCTGGATGCTCGCCGAGAAGATCACCGGCCGCAAGCCCTCGGCGCTGGGCTTCTGCTCCGGCATCATCGCCGGCCTGGTCGCGATCACGCCGGCCGCGGGCAATTCGGGTCCGCTCGGGGCGATCGTGCTCGGCGCCGTTGCCGGCATCATCTGCTACTTCGCGGTGAGCTTCCTGAAGCCCAGGCTCGGCTATGACGACGCGCTCGACACGTTCGGCATCCATGGCATCGGCGGCATCGTCGGCGCGCTCGGCACCGGCGTGGTCTACGCGGCCTCGCTCGGCGGCCCGAGCGGCGAGGATTACGACATGGGCGGCCAGCTGGTCGTCCAGGCGCTGACCGTCGGCACGACCATAATCTGGGCCGCCGTCGGCACCGCCATCGCCATCTTCGTCGCCAAGCTGCTCACTGGCCTGAGGGTCAAGGAAGAGGTGGAGCGCGAAGGCCTCGACCTCGGGGAGCATGGCGAGCGCGCCTACAACCACTGATCACGGGAAGAGACTGCATCGCCGGCGGGCGCGAAAGTGCCCGCCGGCGATGAACGGGAGGAGGGACGGGACGGACACCGCAGAGCGGGCCGCCCGCCGCGAAAGGCGCACCGAAACATTTTCGAGAAGGGGAAAACCCGATGCGCACCAAGTTCGTCCTTTGCCTCGGCGCCGCTGCCGCCGCTCTCGCCGCCGCCACGCCGGCCGCGGCCCACGATCTCGGCGGAGGCTTCACGATCAACGGCGGCGCCACCGTGGTGTCCGACTATCGCTTCCGCGGGATCTCGCAGACCGACCGGCGCTTCGCCGTGCAGGGCACGCTCAGCCTCGGCCACAGCTCTGGCGTCTATGCCACGATCTGGGGCTCCTCGATCGACGATTATGTCGCCGGCGGTTCGGACCAGGAGATCGATTTCGTGGTCGGCTGGCGCAAGACCTGGGGCAGCACCACGGTCGATGTCGGCCTGCTCTATTATTATTATCCGGGCGGCGAGACGATCGTCCCCGGGCTCGACACCGACTTCTTCGAGCCCTTCGTCTCGGTCTCGCATGTCGTCGGCCCGGTGACCTTGAAGGCCACCGCCAATTATGCGCCCAGCCAGTCGGCGCTCTCGATCGGCGCCGGCAACGAGGACAATCTCTATCTCGCCGGCGACGTCTCCGCGAGCCTCGGCCACGGCTTCAGCGTCTCGGGCCATCTCGGGCACAGCTTCGGCCCGTCCTACCTGACCATCGGCGACGGCTATACCGACTGGAACCTGGGCGTCAGCTACACGACCGGGCCGCTGACCGTCGGCGTGCAATATGTCGACACCGACGCGACCGCCCTCTCGCCCATCAACGCCCGCAACATCTCGGGTTCGGGCGTCGTGGCCTCGGTCGGCGTCGCCTTCTAGGGAGACCGCAAGGCGGGATGCGGATGGCGATGGGGGTCGCCTTGGGTCCACGTCCCGCCCGGCGGCATGGCCGGCGTCACCGGAATGCGCGGGGCAGGCGCGGACCGGCGAGGCCGGCCATTTCCTTTTGCTTGCAGATCAGAGCGAGCGGGCGATCAGCAGCTTCATGATCTCGCTGGACCCGCCATAGATGCGCTGCACCCGGGCATCGCGCCACATCCGGGCGATCGGATAATCGTTGATATAGCCGTAGCCGCCATGCAGCTGCAGGCAGGCGTCGACCAGCTCGCCCTGCGCCTCGCTGACCCACAGCTTGGCGATCGCCGCATTGGTCGCGTCCAGCTCGCCCTTCAGCAGCCGCTCGATGCAGTCGTTGACGAAGACGCGGGCGACGACCGCCTTGGCCTTGCAGTCGGCCAGCACGAACTGGCTGTTCTGGAAGGAGATGACCGGCTGGCCGAAGGCCTTGCGGTCCTTCACATAGGCGATCGTCTCCTCGAGCGCCTTCTCCATCGCCACCGCGCTGCCGATCGCGATCAGCAGCCTTTCCCGGGGGAGCTCCGCCATCAGCTGGTAGAAGCCCTTGCCCTCCTCGCTGCCGAGCAGATTGTCCGCCGGCACCCAGACGTCGTCGAAGAACAATTCGGACGTGTCCTGCGCGTCGAGCCCGACCTTGTCGAGCTTGCGGCCGCGCCGGAAGCCCTCGACCTCGTCCGGCTCCACCACGAACAGGGAGACGCCCTTGGCGCCCTCGGCCGGGTCGGTCTTGGCGACGACGACGATCAGGTCGGCGATCTGGCCGTTGGAGATGAAGGTCTTTGCGCCGTTGATCCGATAGCCGTTGCCGTCCCTGAGCGCGGTGGTGCGCACCGACTGGAGGTCGGACCCGGCGCCCGGCTCGCTCATCGCGATCGCCGCGACCCGCTCGCCGCTGACCAGTTTCGGGAGCCACTTCCGCTTCTGCCCCTCGGTGCCGTGCGCCTGGATGTACGGCGTGATGATGACATTGTGCAGGCCGGCGGCGAAGCCCTCGACGCCCTTGCGGATGATCGTTTCGGCGACGACCACGTCGTGCCGGAAATCGCCGCCATGGCCGCCATAGGCCTCGGGCACGCTGACTCCGAGCAGGCCGGCCTCGCCCGCCTCGCGCCAGAAGGCGCGCTCGACCATGCCGTCCTCGCGCCATTTCGCCACCCGCTCTGGCGGGGCGTTGCGGTCCAGGAACTTGCCGACCGAATCCGCGAACATGCGGATCTCCTCGTCGGCCATGAAGGCGGGCTCTGGAAAGGCGGGGCTGGTCATGCGCCGATTGTGGGCGGAAAGGGCAGGCACGCGCAAGATTGACGCCACGTCACCCTGTACCTTTGCTAACCGTCCCGTTCATCGCCCGCTCAGGCGCTTTGGGTGAAACCGCTTCGGTCCGGGCGGCGTTTTTCGCCCGAGTGCCCCTACTTGCAAAATCGGAGAGCCTGTATGTTCAGGACATTCATTCTCGGCGCCGCGGTGACGCTCAGTGCGACCGTTGCCTTCGCGCCCACCGAAGCGAGCGCGCAGTCGCGCTATCGCGACGGTTATTCCAGCCGCTATGACGGCTATCGCGACGGCCGCCGCTACCGTGACGGCTATCGCGGCGATTATCGCCGCTATCGTGGCGACCGTTATCGCGGCTATCGCGGCCGCTATTACCGCCCGCGCACCCGCGTGAACGTCTATTACGGCAGCCCGGGTTACGGTTATGGCTACGGCTATCCGAGCTACGGCTACGGTTATGGCGGCGGCTATTATCCGAGCTATTATGGCGGCGGCTATTACGGCCGTGGCTATCCGCGCGGTTATTACGGGCGCAGCCGCTATCGCTGCGGCAGCGGCACGACCGGCGCGATCGTCGGCGGCGCCACCGGCGCGCTGATCGGCCGCGAGATCGGCCGTGACGGCCGCGGTTATCGCCGGGGCCGCAACAGCGGCACCACCGGCGCGATCATCGGCGGCGCGATCGGCGCCCTGGTCGGCCGCGAGGCGACCCGCTGCTAAAGATAATGTTGCGTTGAAATTGGGGACGGTCGCGGCAACGCGGCCGCCCCTTTTCAATTCAGCCTTCCGCCGCCTGCTTCGCGCGCCGGGCCACTTCGGCCGCATTGGGCTGTTCGAAGGCGAAGGAGCCGGTGCTGACCGGGCCCTTCGGCCGGTAACGGCTCATGATGACGCCGGTGGTGGCGGTCTCGCTGGCGACCAACTCCCACTCGCCGGCCGCGGCATCCTCGCCATACCAGCGCTTGCCCTTGCCCAGGATAACCGGGAAGGTCATCAGGCTGAGCTCGTCGACCAGGCCGGCGGCCAGCAGCGACCGGACCAGCACCGAACTGCCCTGGGTCAGCAGGTCCGGCCCGTCGCCTTCCTTCAGCCGCGCCACCGCCGCAGGCACGTCTCCCTCCAGCTTCATGCTGTTCGCCCAGGCGAAGGGTTCGCCGAGGTCGGCGGAGGTCGCGACATATTTGGTGATGCCCGTGAACAAGGGCCCCGGCTCGTCCTGCGTATGCCCCCAATGGGCGGCGAAGATCTCGTAGGTCCGCCGGCCGAGCAACAGGTCGAAGGGGCGGGCGAAGGCCTCGCCCATCCGTGCCTCCATCGCCGCGTCCCAATGGCCGAAGCTCCAGCCGCCATGAAGGAAGCCGCCGCTCGGATCCTCATCCGGGCCGCCCGGCGCCTGCATGACGCCGTCCAGGCTGACGAACGCCGCCGCGATCAGCTTTCTCATCGCGCCAGCTCCTTCGCGACCTCGCCGAGCTGGTCGGCGCAGGTGCCCCAGCCCTCGTGGAAGCCCATCTTCGCATGGGTCTCGGCATCGGCCTGGTTCCGGTGCTTGGCGACGACATGGTAATGCGTCTTGCCGCCGGGCGCGTCCGAGAAGGTGACGATGGCGGTGAAGGCGAAGCCGCCGCAATTGGGATCGCCCGCCTCGTTCGGCCGCCACCCCGGGCCGAGCGCGGAGGTCCAAACCACGCGCTCGCCGTCGACCACCTCGCAGACGCAGCCCGCGCCGCCGGTGCCGGTGTCGAAACCGTCCGGCCCCGTCATCCGCATCCGGAACACGCCACCGGGCTGGAGGTCGAGCTCGACCTCGGGCGTCTCATAGGGCTTGGGCGCCCACCATTTGCGGATATGCTCCGGCGTCGTCCACGCCTTCCAGACGAGATCGCGCGGCGCGTCGAACACGCGCTCCAGTTCGAGGTCATGCTCACTCACCGTCACTCTCCTTGGCTTTCAGTGTTTCCAGATAATCCTCGAACCGGTCCAGCCGGCCCTCCCAGAGGGCGCGCTGCTCGGCGATCCAGGTTTCGGCGGCGCCCAGCGCCTTCGGTTCCAGCCGGCAGGTGCGCACGCGGCCCTTCTTCTCCGAGCGGACCAGCCCGCTCGCCTCCAGATGCTGCAGATGCTGCATCACCGCGGGCAGAGAAATCCGATAGGGTTGGGCGAGTTCCGAGACGCTCGCCGGCCCCCGCGACAGCCGCGCCAGCATGCCCCGGCGCGTGGGATCCGCGAGCGCCTGGAAGGCGAGATCGAGCCGGGCCGATTCGTTAAGCATGCGCTTAACTAACTTCGGGCCACGCGGTTGGCAAGACAGTTCATGACTTGCTTAACTATCCGCGGCGCGGCCGCACCGCTTGCCTTGGAGGGGGCGGGGCCTCTATCGGCTCATCATGTCGATCCAGCCCTCCGATTCCATCCTCATCGTCGATTTCGGCAGCCAGGTGACGCAGCTCATCGCCAGGCGGGTGCGCGAGGCGGGCGTCTATAGCGAGATCGCCCCGTTCAACCGCGCCGACGAGGCCTTCGCGCGGCTCAAGCCCAGGGGCATCATTCTCTCCGGCGGCCCATCCTCGGTGATGTGGGAGGACAGCCCGCGCGCGCCCCAGCATTTCTTCGACGCCGGCCTGCCGATCCTCGCCATCTGCTACGGCCAGCAGACCATGGCGCAGCAGCTCGGCGGCCGGGTCGCGCCGTCGGACCAGAAGGAGTTCGGCCGCGCCTTCATCGAGATTCAGGGCGACAGCGCCCTGTTCGACGGGCTCTGGCACAAGGGCGACGTCCACCAGGTCTGGATGAGCCATGGCGACCGCGTCGAGGCGCTGCCCGAGGGGTTCAGCGTCGTCGCCTCGTCCGAGGGCGCGCCTTATGCGATCGCCACCGACGAGAAGCGCCGCTTCTTCTCCCTGATGTTCCACCCGGAGGTCGTGCACACGCCGGACGGCGGCAAATTGCTCGCCAATTTCGTCCGTCATGTCTGCGGCCTGCCGGGCGACTGGACGATGGCCGAATATCGCCAGACCAAGATCGCCGACATCCGCGCCCAGGTGGGGCAGGGCAGGGTGATCTGCGGCCTCTCGGGCGGCGTCGACAGCGCCGTCGCCGCGGTGCTGATCCACGAGGCGATCGGCCACCAGCTGACCTGCGTCTTCGTCGACCACGGCCTGATGCGGCAGGCGGAGGCGGAGCAGGTTGTCTCGCTCTTCCGCAATCATTACAATATCCCGCTGGTCAATGTGGACGCCGCGGATCAGTTCCTCGGCGGCCTCGCCGGGCTCGACGAGCCGGAGGCCAAGCGCAAGCTGATCGGCAAGACCTTCATCGACATCTTCGAGGAAGAGGCGCGCAAAATCGGCGGCGCCGATTTCCTCGCCCAGGGCACGCTCTATCCGGACGTGATCGAGAGCGTCAGCTTTACCGGCGGTCCCTCGGTGACGATCAAGAGCCATCACAATGTCGGCGGCCTGCCCGAGCGGATGAACATGCAGCTGGTCGAGCCACTGCGCGAACTGTTCAAGGACGAGGTCCGCGTCCTCGGCCGCGAGCTCGGCCTGCCCGAGGCCTTCGTCGGCCGCCATCCCTTTCCGGGCCCGGGCCTCGCCATCCGCATCCCCGGCGAGGTTTCGAAGGAGAAATGCGACATCCTCCGCAAGGCGGACGCCATCTACCTCGAGGAAATCCGCAATGCCGGCCTCTACGACGCGATCTGGCAGGCCTTCGCCGTCCTGCTCCCCGTGAAGACGGTGGGGGTGATGGGCGATCACCGCACCTACGACCATGTCTGCGCCCTGCGCGCCGTCACCAGCACCGACGGCATGACCGCCGACATCTACCCCTTCGACGCGGCCTTCCTCAGCCGCGTGGCGACGCGGATCGTGAACGAGGTGCGGGGGATCAACCGGGTGGTCTACGACTATACGTCGAAGCCGCCGGGGACGATCGAGTGGGAGTAACGATCCATTCGTCTTTAGCCGGATCGGGCGAGCAACTCGGTCGGCACGCCTAGTGGCGGTCCAGCTTCGGCCAACCGGCGATCCAGCGTCCAGATGGTGGCGCCGTGCTCGGAGGCGGTCGCGAGATGCAGCGCGTCACCGGCGCGGAGGTCAAGGCCATGCTGGTCCACGAATTTCGCCGCAGTCCGAAAATGCCCGCTCACAACCGGCAACACTGTCAGACTCTCTGCGACGAGCTTATTGAACATGGCAAGCGCCGCCGCGCGTTGCTCAATATCTATCTGTTCGGTCCGTAACTTGATGGCCATCGCGGATGACAGCTCGGTAATCGTCCAGTCGCTGATGAGCAGGTGCGACGGATCCTGTGCCGCCAGCCAAGCCTGAACCCGCCCTGTCGCCGGCTCGCTGGAAAGCGCCGCGACGATCAGCGAGGTGTCCAAATATAGCATCAGTAGCGATCGTCATCTCGCATCGATCTTACCAATTCCTCGCCAGGCACTGCAGGCCGCATGGTCGACGTCAGCGTTTGGAGCTGGTGTGCATCAATCGGTTTGCGCGGCTTCGCTGGACTGGTCAGCCGCGCGACAGGCTTGCCACGCCTTGTGATCTCGATGGAGGCTCCGGCTTCGACCCGATCGACGAGTTCGCTCAGATGCGCTTTGGCGTCTGCGAGATTGATTGCGTCCATTCGCCTCGTTCCTGACCAACTAACTGGTCATATAGCGCATCGGCCTTAACGCTTCCAGCCTAGGCCGCCGCAGCGACCACCACCTCGACCAACCCCGTCTCCCTGAGCCTGGCCGCATCCCGGGCCGGCGGTAGGCCGAACATCCGCGTATATTCGCGGCTGAACTGGGAGGCGCTCTCATAGCCCACCGCATAGGCCGCGCGCGCCGCCTCGGTGCTGCCGACGAGCAGCCGCCGCGCCTGCTGGAGGCGCAGCGACTTCTGATATTGGAGCGGGCTCATCGCTGTCGCCGCGCGGAAATGGCGGTGGAAGGAGGCGGCGCTCATCCCGGCGATCTCGCACAGGGCCTCGACCTTGAGCGGCCGGTCGTAATGGTCGCGGATCCAGGCGATCGCCTGGCGGACCTGGGCGAGCCGGCTGTCCTCGCGCGCCGCCTGGCGGAGCAGGGCGCCCTGCGGTCCCCTGAGCAGGCGATAGAGGATCTCGCGTTCCACGAGCGGCGCGAGCACCGCGATGTCCGCCGGCGTCTCCAGCAGGCCGAGCAAGCGCAGCCACGGATCGAGCAATTCGGGCGTCACCGCGCTGACCGCGAAGGCCTGGGTCTCCGCCTCGGCGCGGCCGGGCACGTCCGAGATCAAGGCGGCGAGCACGGTCCGGTCGAGATCGAGCGTCACCCCGATATAGGGCCTCTCGGGCGTCGCCTCGACGACGCAGCCGGTCACCGGCAGCTCGAGCGAGGCGATGAAGAAGGTCGCCGGATCGTAGCGCAGCACCTGCTCCCCGATCATGATCTGCTTGGCGCCCTGCAGGACGAGGCAGACCTTGGGCTCGAACAGGCCGGACACGGGCGGCGTCGGGCAGGTCCCGGTATAGAGGCTGAGCCGCGGGACAGGCGTCTGATAGCTGGTCCGGCCGGCATGGCGGGCGGCGAGGGCGCGAAGGCGGGAGAGCTGGTCCTGCATGAACCGTACATGGCATTCCCAGCGCCGGAGGCAAGGGCGGCGGGACGAACTGAGCGGATCGGGCAAGAGTTCGATACGATCCGGCGCGCGGAACCGCGCCCGCTTGCCCAGCTAAGGTGCACGCCGCCCGGCACCATCGCGCCGGGGGCGGCCCCCATTGCCAGGAGATCATCATGACCCAGATTTTCGGAGCGAAATCGACCACCGACGAGGTGCTCGACGGCATCGACCTCAGCGGCAGCCGCATCCTCGTCACCGGCGTGTCGGCCGGGCTCGGCGTCGAGACGGCGCGCGTCCTCGCCGCCCACGGCGCGCAAGTCACCGGCACGGCGCGCGACCTCGACAAGGCCCGCCGCGCGCTCGCCGCCGCCGACGCGGACGGCATCGATCTCGTCGAGATGGACCTCGCCTCGCTCGCCAGCATCCGCGCCGCCGCCGACACGCTGAACGCCAAAGGCGAGACCTTCGATCTCATCGTCGCCAATGCCGGCGTGATGGCGACGCCGTTCGGCCATACCGCGGACGGCTTCGAGACCCAGTTCGGCACCAATCATCTCGGCCACTTTCTCTTCGTCAACCGCATCACCGGCCTGATCGCGGACGGCGGCCGGCTGGTGAATGTCAGCTCGGCCGGGCATCGCTATTCGGACGTCGATCTCGACGATCCGAATTTCGAGCGCACGCCCTATGACCGCTGGCAGGCCTATGGCCGGTCCAAGACCGCCAACATCCTGTTCGCCGTCGAGTTCGACCGGCGCTACCAGGGCCGCGGCGTCCGCGCCACCGCCATCCATCCCGGCGGTATCATGACCGAGCTCAGCCGGCACATGGCGGACGGCGAGCTGGAGGCCCTGATCGAGGAGCTCAACGCGACCCGGCCGGAGGGCGAGGCGTTCGAGCTCAAGACCGTCCCGCAGGGCGCCGCCACCTCCGTCTGGGCGGGCGTGGTCGCCCCGGCCGAGGAGGTGGGCGGCCGCTATTGCGAGGATTGCCACGTCGCCGGCTTCACCGACGGCGACGAACTTCGCGACGGCGTCCGCACCTATGCGCTCGATCCGGACAATGCGAAGGCGCTCTGGACGAAGAGCGAGGAACTGGTCGGCGAGCGCTTCCCCGCCTGACCCGGCTCAGCCGGCCAACGCCTCCCGCCGCCGGGCGCGCGCGAACGCGCCCGGCGCGCAGCCGATCCGGCGGCGGAAGGCGGTGCTGAAGGCGCTGGCGGAGTCGTAGCCGATCTCCTCGGCCAGACGTTCGAGCGGCACCCCGCCGCGGCGCAGCCTGTCCTGGGCCAGCACCATCCGCCAGCGGGCAAGATATTCCATCGGCGCGCAGCCCAGGGCCGCGCCGAACCGTGCCGCGAAGGCAGAGCGCGACATGCCGGCGATCCCCGCCAGCCCGGCGACGGTCCAGCCCGCGCCCACATCGGCGTGCAGCGCGCCCAGCGCGCGCGCCAGCCCCGGCTCCCGCAATCCCGCCAGCAGCCCGGCGGGCAGCGCCGCGCCGCCGCCCTCGCGGCGAAGGCATTCCACCAGCACCGCCTCCAGCAGCCGATCGACGATCAGGTCGCGCCCCGGTCGCTCCGCGCCGCATTCGTCGGCGATCAGGCCGATGATCGCGCGCAGCCGGTCCGCGCCGCCGTCGCGCGCGCGGACATGGATCATCGCGGGCAGGAGCGGCAGCAGGAGCGGCGCGCTGCCCGGTTCGAGCCGGAACGCGCCGCCGAACATCCTCATCTCGGCCGCGCCGTCCTGCTCGCCATGCCGGACCGGCGTCTCCGCGGGCTCGTGCGGCGCGCAGGCCAGGCCCGGCGCGCTCGACAGCGCGAAGGTGGGCGTGGCCGGGAGCAGCACGAAATCGCCCTGCTCAAGCAGCACGGGAGCTTCCCCGTCCAGGGTCAGCCAGCATTGCCCCTGCAGCATCAGCGCGAAGCCGGGCCGGCCATAAGCCGCATAGCGCACGCCCCAGGTGCCGCGCCCCTCGATCGGCTTGGAGACCGCGGCATGCGGGCGAAGCAGGGAAATCAGGTCGCTGAACGGGTCCATCTGGACGATCCATAATGAAAGCTGGATCTTAAATTATAGAACGTCTCGCCGCTTTGTCTATCTTGATCCCATCACAGGATGGAGATTTCCAATGACCAAGACGATCGCGATCACCGGCGCGTCCTCGGGCTACGGCAAGGCGACGGCGGTTTTGTTCCTCGAACGCGGCTGGAACGTCGTCGCCACGATGCGGCGCCCGGATGCCGCCGCTTTTCCACCCTCGGACCGGCTCAGGCTGCTGCCCCTCGACGTCACCGAAACGGCCGGCATCGAGCGGACCATCGCCGAGGCCGTGACCGCGTTCGGCGTGATCGACGTCTGGGTGAACAATGCCGGCATCGGCCTGGCTTCCGCGCTCGAGGCGACGCCGGACGAAACGATCCGCGAGCTGTTCGAGACCAACACGTTCGGCGTCTTCGCGGCCTGCCGCGCGATCGTCCCGCAGCTGCGCCGGCAGGGCGGCGGCACCATCGTCAACGTCACCTCCAGCGTCACGCTCGGCGTGATGCCCCTGGTGTCGGTCTATGCGGGCAGCAAATGGGCGGTGGAGGGCTTCACCGAATCGCTCGCCTACGAGCTGGAGCCCTTCAACATCCGCACGCGGCTGGTCGAGCCGGGCTACGGCCCGACGACCAGCTTCACCGCCAATGGCGGCGCAAGGATGCAGGGCCTGATCCCCGCCGACTATCAGGCCTTCGCCCAGGCCGCCTTCGCCGGCATGGCGGACTATCCGACCGCTTATTGCACCGAGGCCGAGGTCGCCGAGGCGGTGTTCGCCGCCGCGACCGAAGCGGGCGACCGGCTCCGCTTCCCCGCCGGCGCCGACAGCGCGATGCTCGCCGCGCTGCGCTGGACGGCGGGCGAGGACGTCTATCGGGAGCGGATGCGAGCGATGTTCGCGCCGGCTCCCGCCGATTGAGGCCACCGCGCCGGCCTTTGCCGGAGCACAAAGAGGTTGAACCTGCCTTGTGCTCCGGCGAAGGCCGGCGTGCTGGATGACGGACGAGAACGCCGGCCGTGTCCTCGTCGAAGCGCGGGAGAGCGTGAATGACCGAGCCGCAACGCTGTGCCTGGGTGGGTGCCGACCCGCTCTACCGCGCCTATCACGACACGGAATGGGGCGTGCCCGTTCGCGACTCCCGCATGCTCTGGGAGACTTTGATGCTGGAGGGCTTTCAGGCCGGGCTCGCCTGGATCGTGATCCTCCGCAAGCGCGAGCATTTCCGCGCCGCCTTCGCCGGCTTCGATCCGGACGCGGTGGCGCGCTTCACGGATGCGGATGTCGAGCGGCTGATGGCGGATCCCGGCATCGTCCGCGCCCGCGCCAAGATCGCGGCGACGATCGCGGGCGCCCGGATCTTTCGCGACATGCGGGATCGCGGCGAGGATTTCGCGGACTATGTCTGGTCCTTCACCGACGGTAGGACGCTCCGCGGCGACGGCGTCACCGTCCAGGCGAAGACGCCGCTCTCCGAGACGATCTCCGCGGACCTCAAGCGCCGCGGCTTCAAGTTCGTCGGCCCGACCATCGTCTATGCCTGGCTGCAGGCGGTCGGCGTCGTCGACGATCATATGGCCGGCTGCTTCCGGCGGGGGACGGGATCGTGAGCCCGGTCGAGGCCACGCTGGCCGACGCCGCGGCGACGATCGCGCTCTGGGAGGCGTGCGGCCTCACCCGCCCGTGGAACGATCCGGCCGGCGACTTCCGTCTCGCCGTGGAGGGCGCGACCTCGGCCGTCCTGCTGCTGCGCGACGGCGACGCGCTCGCCGCCTCGGTCATGACCGGCTTCGACGGCCATCGCGGCTGGGTCTATTATCTCGCGGTCGCTCCGGACCGCCGCCGCGCGGGGCTGGGCCGGCGGATGATGGATGCCGCCGAAGCCTGGCTGCGCAGCCGCGGCGCGCCCAAGCTCCAGCTCATGGTCCGCGGCACGAACGCGGACGCGCTCGGCTTTTACGAGGCGCTGGGGCTGGAGCGGCAGGACGTGGTGACGCTCGGCCGCTTCCTGCGCTGAGCGGTCAGTCCTCGGTCCAGCGGAACACCTCCTCGAGCGTCACGCCGAACACGTCCGCGATCCGGAACGCCGTCTCCAGCGTGGGCGAATATTTGCCTTGCTCGATCGCCGCGATGGTCTGACGGGTGACGCCGATCCGCTCGCCCAGCTCGCCCTGCGTCATCTCGCCCGCATGGAAGCGCAGGACGCGGATGGCGTTGGTGAGGCGCTTGCCCTTCATCCGGCCAGGCCGCCGCGATAATGGGCGATCTCAACGCCGTAGCGGACACTCTCGGCCACGATGAAGGCGAGCATCACCGTGTTGATCGCCGCGAAAGCGGTCCAGTAATAAAGCGTTGTGCCCAAAGCGAGGGCGATTCCGACGCACAGCACGTTGTAGCCGATCGCCGAGGCATGGCGGGCGATGGCCTTCTCGCGTTCGTCCAGGCCGGTTCTGGCCTCGCTCGGCTTCAGGGCCGCGACGACGGCATGGCCGACGATATGGATGATCGTGATCGCGACGATCACCGGCACCATCATCGCCAGGAGCCCGGGCTGGTCCCCGATCCGGGCCTCGATGTCGCCGGTCAGGATGCGGGCGAGCGTGACGAAATACCAGCCCCAGACGAGCAGGTTGGCGGTGAGCGCGATCCAGCGGCTCTTTTCCTGGAAGGACATGAAGCGAATCCCCGTGTGCGTTGTGATGCACACCATGTACGCTATCTATTACCCTATGTAAAGAATATATAACATCAAGGCCATGGGTGCGATCGCGTCCGGCTTGCCCGCGCGCAAAAAGAAGGGCCGCCCCGGAGGCAGGGGCGGCCCGAGTAGAGGACCGAGGGAAGTCCTCTGCGCCTAGAATCGGGCGACGGCCCGCAAGGTCTCAAGCTTATGTTCGAGAATCACCGCCCTCGCGCGAAGCTGCGTCGCCATGGCAGGGTTGTGGACCTCGCCGAGTTGGCGCTTCACGCGCCTGAGATCGGCTTCGATTTGCGCGGCGACATCCATATTCATTTCCTGTTCCGGGTTGCGAGCCCAGGACGACAATGGAGACTTGCGGCATTGGCCGCCACAACACAGATGAGCTTTTCGGCCGCGTTACGAATTCCGCTCGCCACGGCCTGTCGGGGCGCGCGAAATCCGATTGCCTTCGGGCCGGGAGCCGAAGAAAAGGCGCCTCGACAGTCACCGAAAGACCAGCGGGAGGGCAGCGGCCGATGGCGCCGACGATGTACGGCATCAAGAATTGCGACACGATCAAGAAGGCGCGCGCCTGGCTGGACGCGCGCGGCGTCGCTTATGCCTTTCACGACTATAAGGTTGCCGGAATCGACGAGGCGCGGCTGCGCGGCTGGGTCGCGGAGCTGGGCTGGGAGAAACTGCTCAACCGCGCCGGCACCACTTTCCGAAAGCTGCCGGACGCGGACAGGGAAGGGCTGGACGCGGACAAGGCGGTGGCGCTGATGCTGGCGCAGCCCTCGATGATCAAGCGGCCGGTGCTCGATCTCGGCGACCGCCGCCTGCTCGGCTTCGACGCCGGAGCCTGGGCGGCGGCCGTCCCCGCCTCGTGACCCGCCAGGAACGTTTTGGTTACCCGGTCATTTTCGCTGCTGAACCGGCAAAAGCCGGCAATCAGGGGCATGTGGATGAGCCGGACAGGCGGATGGCGGTGAAGGCTTGAGCGACCAGCGCGCCGCGGGCCCGTCCGCATCCAGTCTCGGCATCTCCCGCTTCCGCGGCGCGGCGAGCCCGATGCGCGCTTTGTTCGACGCTCACGACTGGTCCGCCTCGCCTGTCGGGCCGCCGGACGCCTGGCCGCAGAGCCTGAAGACCACGGTCGGCTTGATGCTGCCGGCCATGGCGCAGATCGTGCTCTTCTGGGGCCCCGATTATGTGGCGCTCTACAACGACGCTTATGCGCCGACGATCGGCGACAAGCATCCGGGCGCGCTGGGCCGGCCGGCGGCGGAAAGCTGGTCCGAACTCTGGGACGATCTCGAGCCGCTGCTGGCCAGCGTGCGCGACACGGGGGAGACGGTCTTCGCCAGCGACCGGCCGTTCCGCATCAACCGCTTCGGCTATGACGAGACGGTCTATTTCGACATTTCCTATTCCGCCGTGCCCGACGAGAGCGGCGCCGTCGGCGGCGTGCTCTGCATCGTCAACGAGACGACGGAGCGCGTGAAGGCCGACCTTCGGGTCCGCGCCGGCGAGGCCCGCTTCCATGCGATGGCCGATTCGATCGACCAGATGATCTGGTCGACCCTGCCGGACGGCTATCACGATTATTACAATAACCGCTGGTATCAGTATACGGGCGTGCCCGAGGGTTCGACCGACGGCGAAGCCTGGAACGGCATGTTCCATCCGGACGACCAGGAGCGGGCCTGGGCGATCTGGCGCCACAGCCTGGAGACCGGCGAGCCTTATCATATCGAATATCGCCTGCGGCATCGTTCGGGCACCTATCGCTGGGTGCTGGGCCGCGCCCAGCCGGTCCGCGACGACGAGGGCGCGATCGTTCGCTGGTACGGCACCTGCACCGACATTCACGACCGCAAGGTCGCCGAGGAGGCGCTCACGGAAAGCGAGGCGCGCTTCCGGGACATGGCGGACAGTGCGCCGTCGCCGGTCTGGGTGACGAACGCGCACGGCATCGAATTCGTCAACCGGGCCTTCGAGGAGATCGCCGGACGGCCCGCGGCGGAGCTGACCGGTGAGACCTGGCTCGCGATGATCGATCCGGAGGACCTGCCGGCGGTGCTCGACCTGCGGACGCGCGCCTGGCAGACCGGCGCGGATTACGGCTACGACGCGCGCTTCCGGCACGCCGACGGCACGGTCCACTGGATGAAGGTCAGCTGCCGGCCGCGCCTCGACGAGCATGGCGCGGTGATCGGCTATGTCGGGCTCGCCGTCGACATCACCGACGCCAAGCTCGCCGAGGCCGCGCTTCGCGAAAGCGGCGAGCGCCTCCGCATCGCGCTCGACGCGGGCCAACTCGGCGACTGGTATTGGGACGTCGAGAGCGACATGATCAGCTTCTCGGCGGCCACCGCGCGGCTGTTCGAGGTGCCGGAAGGCCCGGTGATCAGCTGGCGGGACATGCGCAAGCTGATCCATCCGGACGACGTCGCCGCCACTTATGCCGCCGTCGACGCCTCGGTACGGGACCGGCGCGACTATCGGATCGAATATCGCCTGCGCCGGCCCGGCAATGCCTGGATGTGGGTCGCCGCCGTGGGCCGTCCCATCTATCACGAGGACGGCCGGCCGAAGGGCGTGATCGGCGTCGTCCAGGATATCAGCGCGCGCAAGCAGGCCGAGGACACGCTGCGCGAGACCGAGGAACGTTACCGGCTCGCCACCAGGGCGACGAACGATGCGATCTGGGACTGGGATCTTCTCGCCAATCAGGTGCGCTGGAACGAGGCGCTGCAGGACGCCTATGGCTATGCGCCGGCGCAGACCGGCGAGGACGGCGCCTGGTGGCTCGACCATATCCATCCGGACGATCGCGCGCGGATCGATGAGAGCATCCACGCCGTGATCGACGGCGATGGCGCGACCTGGAGCGACCAGTATCGCTTCCGCCGGGCCGACGGCGGCTATGCCGAGGTGCTCGACCGCGGCACCGTGATCCGCGACGCCGACGGCCGCGCGGTGCGGATGATCGGCGCGATGCTGGACACCTCGGCGCTGCGCCGCGCGAGGACGGCGGTGCGGGAGAGCGAGGACCGGCTGCGGCTCGCCACCGACGCCACGGGGATCGGGATTTGGGATTTCGATCCGCGCACCGGCGCGCTGGACTGGGACGTGCGCACCCGGGAGATGTTCGGGCTGCCGCCGGACGGGGAGGTCGACTATCCCGCCTTCCTCGCCGGCCTCCACCCGGAGGACCGCGACGCCACCGATGCCGCCGTGCAGGCGGCCCTGGCACCCGGCGGACCGGGCGGCTACGACGTCGAATATCGGACTCTGGCGCCCGATGGCGCCGGGCGCTGGATCGCCGCCAAGGGGCGCGCCATCTTCGCCGGCGGGGAGGCGGTGCGCTTCATCGGCACCGTGCTGGACATCTCCGACCGCAAGGAGGCCGAAGCGGCGCTGCGCGAAAGCGAGGAGTTCAACCGCCGCATCCTCGCCAGCTCGAACGACTGCATCAAGGTGCTCTCGCTGGACGGCCATCTCGAAAGCATGAGCCCGGGCGGGCTCGAGATCATGGAGATCGACGATTTCGGCACCGTGCGCGGCGCCTTCTGGCCCGATCTCTGGGACGAGCCGGAGCGGCCGCTGGTGAAGGCCGCGATCGGCGAGGCGCTGGGCGGCGGGATCGGACGCTTCGAGGGATTTTGCCGCACCGGGCGGGGAACCCTGAAGCGCTGGGACGTGATCGTCTCCGCCATTGCCGGCGCGGACGGCCGGCCCGAAAAATTGCTGTCCATCTCCCGCGACATCAGCGCGCAATATCGGGCCAACGAGACGATCCGCGAGAGCGAGGAGGCGCTGCGCGAGCTGAACCAGTCGCTGGAGGCGCGCATCGCCTCGGCCATCGCCGAGCGCGAGCAGGCCGAGGAGGCGTTGCGCCAGTCCCAGAAGATGGAGGCGGTCGGCCAGCTCACCGGCGGGATCGCGCACGATTTCAACAATCTGCTGACCATCATCACCGGCAATGTCGACGCCGCCCGCCGCCACGTCGGCGAGGAGGCGCCGGCCCGGGTCCAGCGCGCGCTCGGCAATGCCTTGGTCGGCGCGGAGCGCGCCGCGGTGCTGACCCAGCGCCTGCTCGCTTTCTCCCGCCGCCAGCCGCTCAATCCCCGCCCGGTCGATCCCAACAAGCTCGTCACCGGCATGTCGGAATTGCTTCATCGCACGCTGGGCGAGACGATCGCGGTCGAGACCGTGCTCGCCGCGGGCCTGTGGCGGATCGACGTCGACGCCAACCAGCTCGAAAATGCGATCCTCAACCTGGCGGTCAATGCGCGCGACGCCATGCTCGCCGGGGACGCGGGCGCCGGCAAGCTCACCATCGAGACCGCCAACACCCATATCGATCGCGATTATGCCGCGCAGAATGCCGGCGCGCTGCCCGGCCAATATGTCGTGATCTGCGTCTCCGACACGGGCTGCGGCATGGGCGAGGACACGCTCGCCCGCGCCTTCGAGCCCTTCTTCACCACCAAGGAGGTCGGCAAGGGCACCGGCCTCGGCCTCTCCATGGTCTACGGCTTCGTCAAGCAGTCCGGCGGCCATGTGAAGATCTACTCCGAGGAGGAGCAGGGGACGACGGTGCGCATCTATCTGCCCCGCCTGCTCGCCGACGAGGCGGAGGAGGAGGAACGCGCCGAGCTGCCCGTCCCCGAAGGCACGCGCGAGGAGACGATCCTGGTCTGCGAGGACGATGACGACGTCCGCGCCTATACGGTCGATGTCCTGCGCGAGCTCGGCTACCGCGTGCTGGAGGCGCATGACGGGCCCTCGGCCCTGCGCCTGCTCGAACGGCAGGAGGGGCGGGTGGACCTGCTCTTCACCGATGTCGTCCTGCCCAGCGGCATGACCGGCGCCGTCGTCGCGCAGGAGGCCAAGAAGCTGCGGCCCGACCTCAGGATCCTGTTCACCACCGGCTATGCCCGCAACGCCATCGTCCATCACGGCCGCCTCGATCCGGGCGTGGAGCTGATCACCAAGCCCTTTGCTTATGCCGATCTCGCGGCGCGGGTGCGCGACATGTTGGACCGGCCCTGAGGAAGCGCTTGCGCGGGCGCCTGAAATGACGGAGCCTCCCCGCTCGTGGAGGGGAGATCGAGCATGCGCCTTGCCCTGGTTTCGTTGAGCCGCGGCCGGTGACGCGCCTCCTCCTCTGGCTCGCTTTGCTCCTCGCCGCCGCGCCCGCCGCGGCGCAGCCGACCGACTGGGCGTCGCGCCTGACCGAGGGCGATGTCGCGCTCGCCGACTTCCGCTTCCGCTCGGGCGAGACGCTGCCCGTCTTGCGCATGCACTATGCCACGCTCGGCACGCCGCGCCGCAACGCGGCCGGGGAGATCGTCAATGCGGTGATGGTCCTGCACGGCACCGGCGGGACGGGCCGGCAGTTCCTCGCGCCCCAGTTCGCGGACGAGCTTTACGGCCCGGGCCAGCCGCTCGACCTCGCGCGTCATTATGTGATTCTGCCCGACAATATCGGCCATGGCCGCTCCGCCAAGCCGAGCGACGGCCTGCGCATGCGCTTCCCGCATTACGATTATGACGACATGGTCGCGGCGCAGCGCCAGCTCCTCGCCCGCCTCGGCGTCACCCGGCTTCGCCTGATCATGGGCACGTCCATGGGCTGCATGCACATCTTCGTCTGGGCCGAGACCCATCCGGACGCGGCGCGGGCGCTGATGCCGCTGGCCTGCCTGCCGACCCAGATCGCCGGCCACAACCGCATCTGGCGCCAGCTCGCCGTCCAGGGCATCCGGGCCGACCCCGCCTGGCAGGACGGCAATTACAGGGCCCAGCCCGTCCAGGGCCTGCGCACCGCGGTCAGCGTCCTGCAGATCGCCGGCATGGCGCCGCTCTGGCTGCAGCGCGAATATCCGACCCGCGACGCCGCCGACGCCTTTCTCGCCGGCCGCGTCGAGCGCGACCTTGCCAGCCGCGACGCCAACGATCTCATCTACCAGCTCGAGGCGAGCCGAACCTACGATCCATTGCCCGGCCTGGAACGCATCCGCGCCCCGATGACCTGGGTGAACAGCGCCGACGATTTCATCAACCCGCCCGAATATGGGATCGCCGAAGCCGCCGCCCGCCGCATGCCGAGCGCCCGCTATATCCTGATCCCGAGAAGCGCCGACACGCGCGGCCACGGCACGCACACCTGGACGCTGTTCTGGAAGGACGAACTGGTCGACCTGCTGAGGCGAACGGAATAAAAACCCCTCCCCCCTTCAGGGGAGAGGTTGGGAGAGGGGGAGTCGTGCGAGACCGCAGACTTCTCGAATTTGCCAAGTGTTGCGGTTCTCGAATGCCGACGTGATGTCCAATCTGGATGGGGGCTCACGACGGTCCTCGGCGCGATCACCGAGTCCCACTCTCCCGTGGAGGGGGTAGGGGGCTGACCTCCGCCGAACTCACATGGTTCAGCGCGATCACCCAGCGCCCCTCGACCTTGCGCATCAGCCGCGTGTTGATCCCGTCCTGCGGCCGACCTCCGCCGCTCAGCGTGTAGCGGCTGATCAACTGCGCGGCGTCCGGGCCCAGCATCTCCACCCGGATCTCGAAGAAACGCAGCCGCCCGCGCCGGGCAGGATCGCCGCCATAGTCGCGGACATAATGGTCGAGCGTGCCTTGCCAGTCGCGCTGGAAGCGGCCGCGCGAGACGAATACCACGTCCGGGTTCTTGAAGCCGGCCATGTAGCCGCGGAAGTCGCCGCGATTCCACGCAACCTCCATGTCGGCGATCACCTGCCTTATCGCGCGCTCCTCGGCGGCGGGATCGAAGGCCGGTGCCCGCGCGCAGGCGGCGAGCAGCAGCAGGACGAGCGCCGCCGCGCGGGTCACGAGGCGGCCAGTTGGTGCACCCACTTGGCCAAAGCGATCGCATCATGGTCGCGCCAGCGGTCGGTGAGCACCTGCACGCCGATCGGCAGCCCGTCCGCGTCCCGCCCGACCGGCACGCTGGTGCCCGGCAGGTTCGGATAATTACCGAGCGCGGGCCAGGCGAGCTGCAAACCGTTGGGGGAGGGCTGGCCGTCGACGATCAGCATGCGCTCGCCGACCGGCCGGTCGTCATGCGGGTAAGCGGTGGTGCCGAAGATCGGCGCGATCACCGCGTCATACGCGCCGAAGAAGGCCGTCCAGGCGCGGATCGCGCGCGCCTGCTGGTCGACCATTGCCAGCCACTCGGCCAGCGTCGTGGCCTCGCGGTCCGCCTGCGGCATGCCGCGCGTGATCGCGATCATCAGGAAGCGCATATAATCGCCGAATTGCGCGCCGAGATCGGGCAGCAGCGGGCTGGCCCGGTCCACTTTGGCGCCGGCCGCCTCCAGCCCGGCCCCGATCGCCTCCAGCCGTTCGACGATGGCCGCCGCCACGGGCGCCACGGGATGCGCGGTCATCAGGAAGATGCGCCAGTCGCCCGGTGCCCGGTCGCGCGCGGGCTGCAGCGGCACGTCGGCGAGCAGGTCCAGCTCCAGCACCAGGTCGTCGAGGTTGCGCGCCATCGGGCCGATCACGGCCATGGGCGGGTTGGTGCCGTCGGTGCGCGGGAAATAATGGCCGTCGGCGCAGAGCGCGGCATAGGTCGGCTTGTGCCCCCAGATGCCGTTGAACGCGGCCGGCACGCGGATCGAGCCGCCGATGTCGGAGCCCAGCTCCAGCGGCACCATCCCGCTCGCCAGCGCCGCCGCCGAGCCGCCCGAGGAGCCGCCGGCCGAGCGATCGTGCAGATGCGGATTGCGGGTCCGCCCGTAAATGGGGTTCACCGCCTGATGGTCGGCCAGGCCGACCGGCACATTGGTCTTGCCGAGGATCACCGCGCCGGCGCGCTTCAGCCGGGTGACCGCGACCGCGTCCTCGTCGGCGATATAGTCTCTATGCTCGGTAAAGCCCCAAGTCGTCGGCAGGCCGGCGACGTTGAAGCTTTCCTTCACCGTCATCGGCACGCCGAGCAGGGGCGCCCGCTCGCCCCGCCGCAGCCGCGCATCGGCCGCGTCCGCCGCCGCCAGGCCCCGCTCGAAATCGCGGACCACGACCGCGTTGATCGCGCCGTCCCGCTCCTCGATCCGCGCGATCGCGGCCTCGGCCTCGGCCCGGGCCGTGGTCTCGCCCCGGGCGATGGCCTGGGCGGTTTCGATGGCGCCTTTTTCTGCTGTCACCGGGTCACTCCCAAATCCGTTCGGGCTGAGCTTGTCGAAGCCCTCCCTTCTTCCGGTCTTGCTGCGGAAAAAGGAAGCCCTTCGACAATGGGCGAACGGCGTGGAATGCAATCCTGTCGGCGCACCTCAGCCCTTGGAGAGTTTCTCGCCCTTCTCGGCCTTGTCCCGAAGCAGCTTCGAAACCTCGAAGCCGTGCTTCTCGAGGCCCGCGACGATCTTCGCCAGCCCTTCCGTATCGGCCCAGAACATCGGCCCGCCGCGATAGACCGGCCAGCCATAGCCATAGACCCAGACCACATCGATGTCGGACGCCCGCTGGGCCATCCCCTCCTCGAGGATCTTTGCGCCCTCGTTGACCATCGTGTAGAGCGTGCGCTCGATAATCTCCTGGTCGTCAATCTCATGCTGCGGCGTGCCGGTCTTGGTCCGGAACTCGGCGATGATCTCGGCGACGCGGGGGGAGGGGGTTGGGTTTCGTTTCTCGTCATAATCGTAGAAGCCCGCGCCCTTCTTCTGGCCCCAGCGGCCCTCGGCGGCGAGCGCGTCGCGGATATTCTCGATCCGCGTCGGGTCGCGATGCCAGCCGATGTCGACGCCGGCCAGGTCGCTCATCTGGAACGGGCCCATCGGCATGCCGAACGCGACATGGACCTTGTCGATCTGCTCGGGTGTGGCGCCCTCGTGCAGCATCTTCATCGCCTCCATCTGGCGGGGAATGAGCATGCGGTTGCCGATGAAGCCGTAGCAGACGCCGGCCACGACCGCGACTTTCTTGATCCTTTTGGCGAGCTGCATGGCGGTGACCAGCACGTCGGGCGCCGTCTTCGCCCCGCGCACCACCTCCAGCAGCTTCATCACATTGGCCGGCGAGAAGAAGTGCAGGCCGACCACGTCCTGCGGTCGCGCGGTCACCGCCGCGATCTCGTCGATGTCGAGATAGGAGGTGTTCGAGGCCAGGATCGCGCCCGGCCCGGCGATCTTGTCGAGCTTGGCGAAAATCTCCTTCTTCACCTCCATATTCTCGAACACCGCCTCGATGATCAGGTCGCAATCGGCGAGCTCCTCGAGGGCGAGCGTCGGCTTCAGCAGCCCCATCGCCTGCTCGACCTGCGCGGCGCTGATCCGCCCCTTGGCCGCGCTTGCCTCGTAATTCTTGCGCACGACGCCGGTGCCCCGGTCGAGCGCCTCCTGCGCGGTCTCGACGATGGTCACCGGCACGCCGGCGGAGAGGAAGTTCATCGAGATGCCGCCGCCCATCGTGCCGGCGCCGATCACGCCGACCCGCCTGATCTCGCGCGGCGCGGTGCCCTCGGGCACATTCTCGATCTTGGAGGCCTTGCGCTCGGCGAAGAAGAAATATTGCTGGGCGCGGGATTGGGTGCCCGTCATCAGCTCCATGAACAGCCGCCGCTCGTCGAGCACGCCCGCCGCATAGGGCTTGGCCACCGCCGCCTCGATCGCCTGGATGTTCTTCTCCGGCGCCTCGAAGCCGCGGAACTTGCGGGCATTGGCCTCGCGGAAGGCCTCGAAGATGCCCGGATTGTCGCGCGCCTCGGCCAGCTTCTCGTCGCGCGCGGAGGATTTGGGCAGCGGCCGCACCTCGCGCACCTCCTCGGCATAGGCGACCGCATGGGGCAGCAGCTCGCCCTCGATCAGCCGGTCGACCAAGCCGATCTCATAGGCCGCCTTGGCGCCGATCGGATTGCCCGTCGCCGCCATCTCCAGCGCGTTGAGCACGCCCGCCACGCGCGGCAGCCGCTGCGTGCCGCCCGCGCCCGGCAGCAGGCCGAGCTTCACCTCGGGGACGCCCAGCTTCGCCGAAGGGACCGCCACCCGATAATGGCAGGCGAGCGCGACCTCGAGCCCGCCGCCGAGCGCGGTGCCGTGGATCGCCGCAACCACCGGCTTGGTGCAATTCTCGATGATGTCGACCACGCTCGGCAGCATGGGCAGTTGCATCGGCTTGCCGAACTCGGTGATGTCGGCGCCGGCGAAGAAGGTCTGGCCCTCGCAATGGATCACCACCGCCTTCACGCTCGCATCCGAATCCGCCTCGCCGATCGCCTTGACCAGCCCCTCGCGCACCGCATGGCCGAGCGCGTTAACCGGCGGGTTGTTGGAGATGACGATTAGGACGTCGCCATGTTTGCGGGTCGAGATGGGGCTGCTCATTGGGATCTCCTTCGCGGACGGCGATGGCTTGTCTTTACGTTTACGTCAACCTGGCGGGCGGCTCAGGGGCTTACCCAGTCGGCATAGCCGCCGAGATAGCGCTCATGCACCCAGCCGGACCGGCAGGGGCCGCGATAGACGCCCGTCGTCCGCCGCGTTTCCAGCACCTCGGCGCAGCGGCGGCTATTGCCCTGTTCGAAGACGATGCCGAACCAGTCGCCCCGCCTGACGCAGGCATAGACGTTCTGGCCCTCGACCAGCCGCGCCAGCACCCGCGCCCGGCGCGAGGGGGCGGCGCGGACCGAGAGAAAGCCGTCCGTGCCCGCGAGGTTGTAGACATAGGCGGTCGAGCAGGCGCCGATCCCTTCGGTGGCGATCAGCGGCACCGGCACGCGCGGCGCCTGGGCGGCGGCCGGAGCGGCCAGGAGCGCCGCTGCGATCGGGATGGACACTGCTCTCACGCTCAGCCTCCTCAGAAAGACGTGCGC